>Ga0307374_10004888_pt1 | contig 22065 bp, 23 predicted proteins | sample OX3MG_FD_202532 | JGI IMG/M metagenome (GOLD analysis project Ga0307374, IMG submission 202532) | Soil microbial communities from Risofladan, Vaasa, Finland - OX-3 | ecosystem: Environmental > Terrestrial > Soil > Coastal area > Acid sulfate soil | place: Finland: Risofladan, Vaasa | collected...
CAGGGAAATACGATGGCCAAGGGTGTCTACGTCACCCCCGTCGGCCCTCTCCGCCCGGCCAGGCGGGGAGGGTCATTTCGTACCGGGAGTCGCCTCCCGGCCGGATCTCAGACTATGACACCAGCCTTATTGAACATTGCCGGTTCTTGCCGAGCCAGCCGCATCAAGACACGCGGGTAACAAGGGCCTGAGCAACTCGGTGTAGAAGGCCTCCAGCCAGGCCAGCTGCTCGGGCGCCTCCAGCCGTTGGTAGCCGACCAGGCGGCGGACCAGCATCCAGTTCGTCTGCTCGACGTGGGGGTTGTCGTTCTCGTGGAAGGCCCGGGAGCGGGAAAAGGCGATGCCCTGCTCCTGGCAGTAGGCCCACATGTTGTTGTTGATGAACTCGGAGCCGTCATCAGGATGGATTCCAAGCAGGTCAAAGGGGAGCTGCTGGCGGCCCTGACGACCCCCATCTGGCCCTTGCCCAAGAGCGCCGCCCGTTCACTCCATCCGCTGCTCAGATCAACCCCGGACAAGGTCCAGATCCATTCGCCAGAGGCGAACTCGCCGCTGTGCGAGACCAGGTCGATTTCCAGGTATCCCGGCTGGTCCAGCTCCTTCCACTTACCCACGATGGCCGGAATCTGACGCCGGAGCAGGGTGCCCGGCTTGGTCTGGGACATCTTCCGCGCCACCAGGCCGCGCCGGAGCTGGACCAAGTTGCGCTCGACCGTGGAGGCGCTGGCCTCAACCCAGTTGCTGCCAGGTCTTGGCGTCGAGCTGGAGATGTCCGTGGCGCCCAGCAGGGGCAGTAGGTCGGGCAGGAAAGGCTGCAGGCGCTCCGAGCAGATGTAGCTAGCCGCCTCCCAGGCCACCTTCAGCGCGCGCTGGAACTCCAGTCCGTAACGCCGCCGGGCGCCTGCCCGCCCTCACCGCCTGGACGCGCTGGCGGACCCTCAACACCGCCATCGCGTAGCGCCGGTTGTAGCCGGTGGCCAGGCAAAGGCGTCGAGGATCTCACCCCGATCCCGCCGCCTCGACGCCCAGTAGCGCTCCCTCAACTCGTCAGCCAGCTCGTGCCGCTCCTTAATCCGCATCCCCTCCGCTCCGTCCAAGGACTTCGGTCAGATTCCCAGTTGAGGGAACGTTGGGCCCAACGTCAGATTCTCGGTGAGGGAATGCGCCCTATTGACAACGGGCAACGGATGGCGCTAGGTTTCTATTGTTGCCAATGATCCAACTTTTGGACCATAACCCGGGCCCATCCCGCCTACGCCTCGGCGAACAGGTGGCCAACTTGCTACGGGATGCGATAGGGCTCCGCGAATACATACCGGGCCAGAAGTTGCCGAGCGAGAGGGACCTCTGCGCCCAGCTGTCGGTGAATCGGACCGCTCTACGGGAGGGGCTTCGGCTCCTCGAGCACCAGCGCTTCATAGAGGTCCGACGGGGTAAGTACGGAGGCGCCTTCGTACTGCAAGCTCCGGTCGACCTTGCAATCGAACGGGTCCGGGGCAAGGTTGAGGACCTACGGCAGCTTCTCGAGTACCGCGAAGTCATGGAGCCCCTCGCGACTGCGATGGCCGCCGAGCGAATCGGTGAGCTAGACCTGGCCAGGCTGGTCGAGCTCCACGTGAAGGAGCGTGACGTGCTGGAGGTGCCCGGAGCCGGCGAGCAGCTCCGCGCGATTGACGTCGAGATTCACGAGCTGATCGCTGTGGCGACGAAGAACCAGCACATCCTGGACGCAGTCCATGACATCCGGTTGCGGCTCGCTCTCGGCCTAGACCTACTGAGCCGGTCGGCGGCGCGGCGACACGAGTCTACGGTCGGTCATGCGGAAATATTGGACGCCCTTCGGCGGCACGACCCGGCGATTGCGGCTGACGCGATGGAGCGGCATGCGGCAGCGACGAGAAGAGCGGTGACCGAGTTCTTGGCCGAAAAGGGAATCGACATCGAAGGCGATCCTAGGACCCCTCTTTGGAGGCCCTCCGGCTCGCCTCGCAGGACGTGACCATCCAGTAATAGTCCAACGGTTTATTCACGCCATAGGAGGCATTGATGGGGAAGCTTGACGGCAAGGTGGCGATCATCACTGGCGCCGGTAGCGGGCAGGGTCTGGCGGCGGCGCGACTGTTCGCGAAGGAGGGCGCTTCGGTCGTCGTCAGCGAGTTCAACGAGGAGACGGGCAAGGCTGCGGAGAAGGAGATCACTGCCGCCGGCCACAAAGCGATTTTCTCCCACTGCGACGTCGCGATGGAGGAGCAGGTCAAGGCCACCACAGAGCTGGCCTTGAACACCTTCGGACGGGTGGACATCCTGTACAACAACGCGGGGCTCTGGTTTTCGGCCCGGGGCAACTACCGGCCCGGAATCACCGATGGCCCCAGTCCCTTCCTCGAGGAGAACATCTGGGAGAGGACGATCGGCGTCAACCTGAAGGGCGTTTATCTCGGCTGCAAGTACGCCATCCCTGAAATGCGCAAGGTGGGTGCCGGGTCGATCATCAACGTGTCGAGCATCGCAGCGTTGCGGACCGGTCGAGGCGGGCAATCCGATGCTTATACCGCGGCGAAGGGTGGTGTGCTCGCCATGACGCGGACGCTTGCGGTCGAACATGCGCAGTACCAGATCAGGACTAACTGCATCTTCCCCGGCGCCATCCACACCCCGCTGGCCGGCCCCTTCACGCCCGAGTACGAGGAAGCGGTCAAGCAGAGCGTTCCGCTCGGACGATGGGGACAGCCGGAAGACATCGCCAAGATGGCGCTGTTCCTCGCCAGTGAGGATTCGTCGTGGATCACGGGCCAGTTCTTTGTGGTCGACGGAGGCTACACGGCCGTATGAGGCGGTGTAATGCGCCGATGCTCTCGAGGCTGAGACCAGGCTGGGCGCGGACATCGGCTTTCGCAATGGAGTGATGAGGCCCGATCTGCATACGCTTGTCCGGCTGCCCCGGCTGCGCTCGACGGCGCTTGTCATGATGGACGCCTTCGACGACAGCGACGCGGAGGCTCCAACGCCGCGGCAGGTGCTCTCCCAAGTCCAGAGCGAAGCGGCGGCGGTCGGGTACGAGCCGGTGTTCAGCTCTGAACTGGAGTTCTACGTCTTCCGCCCAGAGTTGAGCGACCAAGGCTTCGACGCCGTCTTTAGCCGCCAATCATGGTTCTTGTCGAATGCCCTCGCCATCACGTCACAGTTCACCGACGTGCTGGGCGACACCCTGCGCGCCATGGGCATCCCGGTCTATAGAAATTTTCAGCGAACACGGAGCTGGCCAGTTCGAGATCAACCTAGAGCCTGGCACTGGAGTCAAGGCGATCGACAACGTGGTAGCGATGAAAATCGCGATCAAAGAGGTCGCTCGCAGCTTGGGGCTCGCCGCGACTTTCCTGGCCAAGCCGACCAACCTGTGGGAGACGCCAGTCTCCGGATACCACATGCACCAGACCCTGCATGCCGGGGACGTCAACGCATTCCACGACCCTGGCACGCCTCATGGCATTTCCGCGGTGGCCAGGAACTACATGGGTGGACAACTCGCCCATGCCCGAGGCATGACCGGCATCGCAGCGCCGACCGTGACTGCCTACAAGAGTTACATGCCCGGCCCGTGGGACCTGTGCGGGCGGTCTGGGCCGTCGACAACCGGACGGCGCTCATTCGCGCCATCCCCGCAGGCATCAACACCCACGTCGAGAATCGACTGGGCAGCGCTGATGCGAACCCCTATCTCCTGGCTGCCGTCAATGTGGCAGCCGGCCTAGATGGACTCGCCAAGCAGCTCGATCCGGGCGTACCCGGCGAGGGAAACATGTTCGAGGACAAACGTTTCGCATATCTATCAACCACCCTGATCGAGGGGGTCGAGGCCTATGCCGATGACCGCGTGCTGGTCGACGCCCGGGGGACCGACTTCAGCCGCATCTACACCGGCGTTCTCCGCAACGACTGGAAGCGGTTTATCGAACACGTGACGGATTGGGAGATTCGCGAATACAGGGAGATACTCTGATGACCCATGAATCAGGCGCATTGACGACAGATTCGGCCCTGAAGACCGCCCACGACATCCGGGTGCCGATCGACCTGCACAGCCTCTCGGTGCATTCCGTCGAGCTGCCACTTATCAGCAAGTTCCGGACCGCCTATGGCGCAATGCTCAGGCATCGCGCTCTGCTGGTCCGGGTCGAAGACCGGGACGGGGTGGTCGGTTGGGGCGAGACCTCAGCCCCCGATCTTCCAACTTTTGCTCCCGACACGCATGAGAGTTCCTGGTATGCGCTGACCAAGCTCCTGGCTCCCCGGGTTGTCGGCAAGGCCTTTGACGGACCCGCTTCGGTGGCTGACACCTGGGCGGAACTCAGGGGCTACAACTTCGCAAAGCACGCGTTGGAATGCGCGATTTGGTCGATTGCGTCGCAGAAGCGCGGGCAGACGCTCTCCCAGTTGTGGGGCGGCGTACGCGACTCGGTCAAGGTCGGCGAGAGCTTCGGGATCAAAGACACCGTCGATGAGCTTCTGGAGGAGATTGAGCAGAGGCTCGGTGAAGGCTACTGCCGTATCAAAGTGAAGATCGCCCCGAGGTGGGACGTTGACGTGATGCGCGCGGTTGCCAAGGCATTTCCGGGCGTGCCGCTGAGCGCCGACGGCAACTGTGGGTACCAAAGTGCCACGAGTGGGCCATGGGGAGAGCTAGACAAGCTAGGACTGCTCATGATCGAGCAACCGCTGCCAGCCGAAGCGCTCTGTGATCTCGCGAACCTGCAAGCGACGCTGGGCACGGCGCTCTGTTTGGATGAAAGCGCGAGTTCTCCGGGCATCACTCAAGCGGCACTGCGCCTCGGCGCGGCGCGGATCGTCAACATCAAGCCGGCCCGGATAGGCGGAATCCTGGCAAGCATGGAGACCCATGACTTCTGCCAGTCGCTTTCAGTTCCAGTCTGGTGCGGCGGGATGCTGGAGACCGGAATCGGTCGGGGCTTCAACCTTGCGCTCTGTTCGCTACCGAACTTCACGCTGCCTTCCGATATGTCGCCAGCGAAGGTCTTCTATCCAGAGGACTTGGTTGAGCCCACGTTTGACATTCGAAGCGATGGCACCATGCTCGTGCCCACTGGACTAGGAGGCGGATTCCCAGTTAGGGAAGATCGGATCGACCACTACACCGAGGGTACCTGGAAGAGTGACTGAAAGGGACCGCATCGGATCACTGTCACCAGAGGTCGAAGGACCTCGGTAAAAGGGGGAAGAATGCATGGCCAAGCCACTCGACTCTGACGACGAGATTCTCGAACAGCTCGGTTACAAGCAGCAGTTGAGGAGAGCCGTCGGCTTCTTTTCAATGTTCGCGATCTCATCCTCGGTCATCTCGATAACCACCGGCATGTGCAAGGTGGCGTGTTCCGTTCGTGAGGGCCGGGCGAGGATCGCCTCTCACTGCTTCAACAATGCGGACGACGTCGACAGGCTCATGGCGACCCTGCCCTAGCCGGGATTGATGAGCCATCCACCCGCGGCCATCGACCTTCGATCCGACACGGTTACCAAACCGACCTCAGATATGCGCCGAGCCATGCATGAAGCCGAGGTCGGCGATGACGTTTATGGAGAGGATACGACCGTCAACCAGCTCCAGGAGGTCGCCGCCGCCACTTTCAGGAAAGAGGCCGCCCTGCTGGTCCCCAGCGGAACAATGGGAAATCTCATAGGGCTTCTGGTCAATGCCGGCCCAGCCACAGAGGTGATTCTGGAGGCTCAGTCGCATATCTTCTATTACGAGGGCGGTGGTGCCGCCAGCCTGGGCGGGATTCAGCTTAGAACCATCGACTCGCCGCGTGGCGTGCTGACCGCCGATCAGATTGAATCTGCCATCCGGCCGCTCAACGACGTGCACCAGCCCAGGACGAGGGCGGTCTGCATCGAAAACACGCACAACCGCCACGGAGGAAGCGTCTGGTCGCTTGCGGAGCTGGTCTCCGCCGCGGGAGCGGCACGAGAGAATCACCTGGCAGTTCACATGGACGGCGCTCGGGTCTTCAACGCCGCGGTGGCCCTCGGGGCCCCGGTCGACCAGATCGCGGCATCGGTTGACACAATCAGCGTCTGCCTATCAAAGGGACTCGGATGCCCCATCGGGAGTCTGCTGATCGGGCCGAGCGAGAAGCTCAGCGACGCGCGCCGCTGGCGCAAGATGCTTGGCGGCGGTATGCGGCAGGCGGGGGTCATCGCCGCGGCGGGTCTGGTCGCGCTGGATACCATGGTCGGACGGCTCGCGGACGACCACGCATGCGCGCGACGACTTGCGGACGGTCTGCGAGAGATTCCTGGCCTGGAACTGGCGGAGACAGCTCCGGAGACCAACATCGTCATCGCCACGGTGGCTGGCTCCAAAGCACGAGAGCTCGTCGCCGAATGTCGCAGCCTGGGCCTGCTAGCCCTCGCGACCAGTGCCCGCACGGTGCGAATGGTGACCCACCTCGGCATCACGGAGCCCGACATCGACCGTGCGATCATGATCACCCGCCAAGCCGCCGGCGTCAGCCTGACGGCAGCGGCGGTAAAGGGAGCTTAGCGTGCGCTCCCCGCTCCCCGTGGTCGGCATTGTTGGCTACTTCCTGGATGCTGGAGTGGCTACGAGGAGAGGATTCGGTGCGCGCGATCTCGCTGTCTTTGCGCTGAACTACTTTCAGAAGGTCTTCGAGTTCGGCATGCTTCCAGTAGGAATCCCGACCGTCGATCCCAAACACGCCAGAGCCTACCTGGAATCGGTTGACGGACTTGTCCTTACCGGCGGCTCAGACGTGGACCCCGAGTTCTACGACGAGATGCCTCATCCAAAGCTGGGTCCAACCCTGAAGGAGCGGGACGCGTTCGAGTTGGAACTCACGAGGCTGGCAACGGGTGGCGCCGTTCCCCTCCTCGGGATCTGTCGGGGATTGCAGGTCGTGAATGTGGCGCTCGGCGGCTCCCTGAACCAGCACCTCGAGGCTGGTCCCGAGATCAAGCACGGGGCCGGAACACCAGCCCCGGAATTTCACCCAATCGGTGTATCGGACACGGACTTCGCAGACCGCCTGGGACTGCGACCCCGTGTGAACAGCCTCCACCACCAGGCGGTGGACCGAGTCGCGGGTGGACTAGAGGTCATGGCTCGCGCGGATGACGGGGTGATCGAAATGGTAACCAGCCGGACGGTGCCACTCCTTGCGGTTCAGTGGCACCCCGAGCAGCTGAAAAGCGGTGACCCTGCAGGCGATGTTCCCTTCGAATGGCTGGCCGACCAGCTAAAGCATCCCGGGAGATAAACATGATCGATCGACGCATCGTTGGCGGCGCCCCGAAGCCAGCTGGCCACTATTCCCATGCGGTGGTTCATGGGGGGCTCGTCTATTGCGCGGGTCAAGCCGGTATCGATCCGAGCACGGGCCGTCTCGTTGACGGAGTTGAAGCCCAGACACGCCAGGCACTCGCGAATCTGGCGGCCATCCTCAAAGATGCCAATAGTGACCTATCGCTCGTTCTTCAGGCCCGCGTGTTCCTTCGCAATGCTAGCGACTTCGCGGTGATGGATCGAGGATTCGGTGAAGTATTCGGGCCAACACGACCTGCGAGGACGACGGTGCCATGCACGGGCTTTCGGGAAGGGCTCGACGTAGAGATCGATGTCATCGCCGCGGTGCAGGCAGATTAGGGCCGGAGGAAGATGAACAACAAAGACGGTCTCTGGCTCCTGGATCCGGCGGTCACCTACTTGAATCACGGCTCTCTTGGCGCTTGTCCTCTTCCGGTGCTGGATGCTCAGCACAAATGGCGGGTAGAGCTTGAGCGAGGCCCGGTCCAGGTTCTGTTACGAGAGATGCCATCTCGTCTTGCCGATGTTCGACAGAATCTCGCCGAATTGGTCGGTTGCGAAGCTGACGACCTCGCGCTGATGCCCAATGCAGAGTCGTGTGTCAACGCCGTGCTGCGATCCCTGGACTTCGGCCCCGACGACGAGCTATTGGCGACTACCCACGACTACAACGCCTGCCTCAATTCGCTCGACTTCATCGCCGAGCGGTCGGGTGCCACCGTAGTCCGCGCCGACGTGCCGTATCCGATTACCGATCCATCTCAAGTGGTCGACTCAGTTCTCGCTCACGTGACTCCCCGAACACGACTGGCGATGATCAGTCACATCACGAGTGCCACGGCGCTCATCTTTCCGATGGAGCAGATCGTTACCGAACTCGAGGGACGCGGTATTAGAGTCCTCGTTGACGGGGCGCACGCGCCTGGTCAGATCAGACTCGACCTGGACCGGCTCGGAGCCTCTTACTACGCTGGGAATTGCCACAAGTGGCTGTGCGGCTCTAAGGGCACCGGGTTCATTCATGTCAGAGGTGATCGTAAGGAAGAGGTCCATCCTTTGATCATCTCCAATGGTATGAACGATCCTCGCTCGGACCTATCGCAGTTTCGCAAGGAGTTCGATTGGCAGGGTGTTGTCGACACGAGTGGATTCCTGACCATTCCGACCGCCATAGCTTTCATGCAAGGCCTGGCTCCGGGTGGATTGATGGAGGTTGCCGCCCGCAACCATGACTTGGCTATTTCAGCCAGAGACCAACTCTGCCCGATCCTGAGGATCGAGTCACCCGCGCCGGCGGAAATGATTCCGTCGATGGTCTCCTTGCCCGTAGATCAACTAGTTCCCACTCCCGAGGTCCGCGTGAAACTCGAGCTGATGCTGAGAGAGCAGCACCATATCGAAGTACCCTTCCTTCGCTGGCGTCCCGCGCCCGATATCGAGCGCTGGGCAATTCGCGTATCCTGCCAGGCCTACAACGATGCTGCTGATATTGACGTGCTCGCCCGCGGCCTGGCTGCGTCGATTGAGGAACTCGGCCTCTGATTAGTTCGTAGAGCCGTCGCTTGGCGCGACAGGAGAGGCCTCCATGGAGCGTGGCGACCTTCCCAAGCAAGCCCACGGTCAGGCGACAACCTGGTCGGAGACTGGGCCCTTTTGCCCCACGCGTGGAGGGGATAGCTCGGGAGCGTTTGAGTAGGTGGCGCGCTGTGCAATTGGGATCGGTCGCCGGTCAGAACCAAGTAGCTCTCAAGGCCGGTTTGAAATTCCCCAGTTTCCGCCGGTCTCAAACTCTCTACCTGACCGAGACTTCCGACGTAATCGCCGGTCTCAATTCCCCACCTGAGGCGCTCAGCCGGCCGTCTTGGCGGCGGGCATCGTGAAGATGCCGGCCCGCTTCTTGTCCTTGAGCCGGCAGCTGTCGCCACGGATGTTGACCGTGCTCGAGTAGTGGAGCCGGTCGATGACGGCTGCTGCAGCGGCGTCATCGCCGAAGACTGAGCCCCACTCGCCGTGGGACTTGTTCGAAGGTGACGATGATGCTGCCGCGGGTGCGGCGCCTAGAGACGAGCTGGAAGAGGAAGCTGGTGGCGACCTGGTCGAGGGGTCGGTAGCCCATCTCGTCGATCATAGTTGCGATGTCGGCATAGGTCGAGGATGAGCAGGGTTGGCACGCGGTTGAGACGCTCGGCGAGGCGGTTCTCTTGGACGTCGCGAGCGAGCTGGTCGAGGAGCTCGGGGACGGTGATGAAGTAGACGTTGTGACCTTGGGCCACGGCCTCCATGCCGAGCGCTACCGCCAGGTGGGTCTTGCCGACGCCGGGTGGGCCAAGGAAGATGACGTTCTCGCCGTGGGCGAGGAAGCGCAGGGTGGCGAGTTCCTGGATCTGTTTGCGGTCGACCGAAGGCTGAAAGCTGAAGTCGAAGTCGGCCAGGGTCTTGTGGAACGGGAAGTGGGCGAGCCTGGTCTTGGCCAACAGCCGGCGCTCGGCGCGGCTGGAGGAATCGGCCTCGAGCAGCCGGTCGAGGAAGTCGACATGGCTGAGCGAGTCCTTGGTTGGCTGCTCGCAGATGGGGTCCAGGAGCTCGGCAACTCGCCTCAGCTTGAGCCGGTCGAGGTGAGCGACGACGCGCTCGCAGGTGATGTTCACACCAATGCCTCGTAGACCGCCAACGAGCGCTTTTCGACCTCGGGCCCGACCGGCAGGGCCAGCTTGGTTGCTCGGGCGAGGGCCTGGTCGACCTCCATCTGGTGGCGCCGGTCGCGCCGTGCCGCCAGACCGTCGAAGTGGGCTCGGATGACCCGGCGTTCGTATGGTCGCTCGGCCAGGGCGTGCTCGGCCACCACCTGGTCGCGGTCGCAGTTGAGCAGGCGGGTCTCGGTCTGGCGGACCCAGACCTCCCGTCCCGCGTATTGCGCATTTCGGAACGGCTTTAGGAACTCCTTCAGGATGGTCCTGCCACCCTCGTAGCCCTGCGCCCGAATCTCGTCGTAGAGCACCTCGGCGTTGCTGACCGGGTCCTCGTCGTTGAGTGCCCGGCCGAGTAGGTACTCCCGGAAGGGGTCGAGCTTGGAGCTCACCTGCCGCGGCTTGGGCGACGCCGACCCGCCCTGCTGCAAGAGCCTCCGAATGGTCTTCCGGTCACGGCCCGCCAGACGCGAGATCTCGCTCACCGTCTTGCCCCGGACCACAAGCCTCGTGGACGTCCATGAACTCCCCTCTGCCGACCATGCGGCTCCTTCTGCTGCGACGTTGGCTGCGTTCGAGGAACCGTCCCACACCCGCTCAGGCGGGGAATTTCAAACCGGCGCTATCTGGGGAGTTTCGCACCTGCGCTGACAGTAACTTACTTAGTCAGGACTACCCCGTCAATTCCGCCAGCAGCTCGCTGTGAGCGCCAGCAGCTCGCCTGGAAACAGGATGCGCAGACCATGCACTGAGACGCCGTCGAAGTGACGGTCCCGGCGAACCAGGGCATCAGCCTGGTCCTCCATGGCGAGGGCAATCAGATAATCGTCGTCAGGATCATCCGGAACGACCCTTGGCGCATCAATCGGATCGGGTGCCCAGATCGCCTCTTCCTCGATGCGTCGTCCGAGTTCTCGTACCTCTTCGTCGGTGATCCCGTAGCGACTCCCAAACCGCGGACCCAGAAGCGTTTCCTGCACAGCGGAGAATCCGGCCATTTGTCACCATTCTGTGTACCGATCCCGCGTCCATCCAGATCACTTGTCAGGGAAGTGCTCTTCATTGCCTGGTACTCATGAACGCCGGTAGACCAACCAAGCCGTCGGGCACTCGACCCGAACCCTCCCGGAGATGGTCGGGCTGTTGACGACAAACCGCGTGAACCTGCTCGTCGACGTCCGGACCGCACCGGAGTCACGCGGAGTTCCGCGCGGTTCGCCGATATTTAGAAAGTGATCGACGTCTCTGCTCGAGCCTCGCCGGGCGACGCCGAGGGCTAACGGCTAGGATTTCGGGATGGAGCATGACCGAACGCTCACTGAGCATGGCAGGCAGGACGCGACGCTCGACGACCGCTATCTGCTGGAGCGCGGCCGCGTATTCCTGACCGGGATACAGGCCCTGGTCCGCCTCCCGATCGACCAAGCGCGCCGCGACCTGGCCCTGGGCCTGCGCACGGGCACTTTCATCTGCGGCTACCCGGGCTCGCCGCTCGGCAGCTACGACTTGGCGCTGAATTCGGCAAGGCAGATCACCGAGCGATTCGGGGTGGTCCATCAGCCCGGCCAAAACGAGGAGTTGGCGGCGACCGCGATCACCGGTACCCAAATGCTGGAGCTATACCCTCACTCGCGTTACGACGGTGTAGTCGGGATCTGGTATGGAAAAGGGCCGGGCATGGACCGCTCCGGCGACGCGATGCGCCACGGCAACTACATGGGCACGAGCCAGCACGGTGCCGTCGTGGTGGTCAGCGGAGAGGACCACGAAGCGAAGTCTTCGACGCTGCCGTTCCAGCAGGAGTACGCGTTCGCTCATTGCGGGATCCCTGTGCTCTACCCGTCCTCAGTTGCTGAGTTCCTTGAGTACGGCCGACACGCAATCGCGATGTCCCGCTATTCCGGCTGCTGGGTGGGGCTGAAGCTGGTCAGCCAACTCTGCGACGGCAGCCAGACGGTCGAGGTCGACCCCGAGCTGCCGGGCATTGTGATCCCCGACCTCGAGGTCGAGGGTAGGCCGTTCCACAAGAGCCAGTACTTTCGCTTCTTCCCGGTCGAGACCGTAGACAACGAGCGGCTCCTTTACACCCACCGGCAACCAGCTGCGGTCGCGTACGTCGCGGCCAATGGTCTCGACCGGGTGCCTGTGCGCGGGCACGGTGACCGAGTCGGAATTCTGAGCGCTGGCAAGAGTTGGTCTGACCTGCGGCAAGCTCTCAACGACATGCGCGTGAGCGACACCGATCTCGCCCACGCCGGCGTCAGGCTGATCAAACTTGGGTGCATCTACCCTGCCGACGAGACATTCGTCCGGGAGGCGGTGACTGGCCTCGACGAGGTAATGATCGTTGAGGAGAAGCGTGGCTTTCTCGAGGAGCGGGTTAATGCCGCGCTCGCCAACCTGCCTGACCCGCCCCGGGTCCATGGCAAGCGGGACGGCCAGGACCGCGAGTGGTTCCCGAGCTGGGGCGCCCTTAACGCCGACTCCCTGACTCAGAAGCTCGGGCCACGGCTCGCCGAACTGCTGGCCGATCCGGGTGGTGTCCAGCGGCGGCTGGCGCAAATCAAGTCCGTGACGCAGCGTCCGTACGAGGTGACGCCGAAGCGTACGCCGAACTATTGCTCAGGCTGCCCGCACAGCGTTTCGACGCGGCTGCTGCCTGGCGAGGTCGCCTGGTCGGCCCCTGGCTGTCACATCTTCGCGACCATGATCGAGCAGCCGGAGCGTCACGCCGATGTCGTGACCCAGTACGGCGGCGAGGGGTTGCCTTGGATCGGGCTTTCACCCTTCACCGACCGCCCTCACATGATCCAGAACCAGGGCGACGGCGGCCTCTTCCATTCCAGCTATCAGAACATCCGGTTCGCGATCGCAGCCGGGGTCAACATCACGTACAAGATCCTCTACAACGGCTATGTCGCCAACACGGGCGGGCAGGTCCCTACCGGCATCAAGGACGTCCCTCGGCTGGTGAAGATGCTTTCCCTTGAGGGCGTCAGCAAGATCGGCGTCATCGCCAAAGACCCTCACATCTACGCGGGGGTCGACTGGCCGGCGAACTGCGTTGTCCATGAGATCGATCGCTACGACGACGTCATGCGCGACCTGGAGCAGACGCCAGGTGTCACCGCCTTCCTCTACGACGGAGAGTGCGCAAACGAGCGTCGTCGCAGGCAGAAGCGCGGCCTGGCACCCACCTCGACTCGCTACGTGTTGATCAATGAGGACGTCTGCGAGAACTGTGGCAACTGCGGCGCCGTGTCAAACTGCATGTCACTGCAGAAGGTCGAGACGGAGTTCGGCCCCAAGACCCAGGTCCACCAGTCGTCCTGCAACCAGGATCACTCCTGCCTGGCTGGCGACTGTCCCTCCTTCGTCACCGTCGACGTGAAGCCTGGCACTCGATATCGGCGCCCCTCGCCACCCGAGCTCCGGCCCGACGAGGTTCCCGACGTCAGTCTGCCTTGGACCGGAGGGCCCTTTTGCATCTACATCCCCGGTGTCGGCGGGACGGGTGTGCTGACGGTCAACGCCATCTTGGGCTGGGCCGCGTTCCTCGACGGCAAGGAGGTCGCTGGCTACGATCAGACTGGGGCCTCGCAGAAGTGGGGCGCGGTGATGAGCTCCATGGTGATCTCCGAACGCGAGCCCGCGCCGGCCAACAGTGTCGGCTACGCCGAGACCGACCTGTACCTCGCCTTTGACCTGATGGCCGGCAGCGACCGCGCCAACTTGGACCGTTGCCAGCCTGGCCGCACCGTCGCCGTCATGAACACTACGCTGCTGCCCAACGGCGAAATGATCCGCGACGTGGACGTCCTGGCTCCAGTCGACCCAATGGTCGCAGCGATCGATCGCTGGACGGACCCCAAGAAGAACGTGAGGGTCGAGGCGCGCCGATTGGCCGAGTCGCTCTTTGGCGACTACATGGCCTCGAACATGTTTGCACTCGGGGTTGCCTACCAGGCCGGGCTACTGCCGATCCGCGCGGAGGCGATCGAATCAGCGATCCAACTCAACGGCGCCTCCGTTCGACAGAATGTCCAGGCTTTCCGCTACGGGCGCCTCGCCCGGCACGACCCGGCTCGGGTCGAGGCGATGACGTCCGCACCCGCGCCCACCGAAGAGCAGGAACGGGAGCGACGTGGCCGTGAACTTGGGCCGCTTCGTGGCGAGTTTGAGCAGCTTCTGGGGTCGGCCAAGCAGCTGGACGCGGAGACTCGCCGTCTGCTGGCGGTCAGGATCGCCGAGCTGATCGAGTACCAATCGACCGCATATGCGGCTCGCTACGTCGACTTCGTACTCGAGTGCGCGCGAGGCGAGAGGTCACGACTTGGGGAGGAATGCGGCTACGAGATGACGCGCGAGGTGGCGCGATACCTGTACAAGTTGATGGCCTACAAAGATGAGTACGAAGTCGCTCGGCTGCACCTCAAGGCATCGATGCGAGTGCAAGCTGAGGCCACCTTCGAAGCGCCCATCGCCGTCCACTACCTGCTCCACCCTCCCATCGTCCGGGCGCTAGGCATGAAGGGCAAGCTGCGGCTCGGCGAGTGGTTCAATCCAGCCCTCGGCACGTTGCGATGGATGAGGTTCCTACGCGGTACCTCGCTCGACCCGTTCGGGAGATCCCGAGTCCGCCAGGTGGAACGGCAGCTACCCGATTGGTATCGCGATATCGTTCGGCGCGCGCTCGGACGCCTGAATCCTGCTACCGCGGCTGACGCCGTCAAGCTCGCCCGGGTCGCAGACGTGATCCGCGGCTACGAGGAGATCAAGCTTCACAACGTCGAGCGCGCCAAGAGCCAGGCGGAGCTGCTGCTCCGACAGCTCGACTCCCCCGGAAAGCGGCTCGCCGTGATAGGCCGCTAACAACCGCAGAATGAGTAGGCCGTGCGGGCAGCCATTCACCGAGAGGGGACCGTCGATGCGACCCGGACAGCGGAGTTCTCAGTCCGATAGTTGCGGACGGCCGTGCCTGATCCCGACCAGCGAAACCCTCTCACGAAGCCTTATACAACTAGTTGACCCGTACCGGTCATTTCTTTAGTAGTATGCGATAATGAGGCATGGTTGCCAAGGGCACCAAGATCGTGCTCACCGAGGCCGAAAGGCAGGAGCTCGAGACCCGCTCCGGCTCTCGCATTTTGAGAGCTGCTGACGTGACCCGCGCCAAGCTGATCCTCGCCTTGGCTGAGGGCCAGACCTATGCCGAGATTCAGCACCGACTGGGCTGTACCGCCCCGGTGATCAGCCTCTGGCGGCAGCGCTTTGTCGAGCAACGTTTGGCCGGTCTGTTCGCCCGCCACCAAGGCAAGGTCGCGGCTCCCGAAAGCACCGATCTGGAGGCTCGCATCCTGGAGACAACTCGCAAGCCGCCACCCGACGGGAGCACCCACTGGAGCACCCGCAAGCTGGCCAAGCATCTGGGGGTTCCGCATATGCGGGTGGCTCGAGCCTGGAATCGAGCCGGCCTCAAGCCCCATCGCTTTGAGCGGTATATGGCTTCCAACGACCCCGATTTCGAGGCCAAGGCGGCGGACGTGATCGGCCTCTACATCAACCCGCCTCAGCACGCAGTCGTATTCAGTCTCGATGAGAAGACGGCGATTCAGGCGCTCGACCGGCGCGACCCCGTGCTGCCGCTGTCGCCAGGCCGAGCCGAGCGTCACAGCTTCGAGTACATCCGGCGCGGGACCCTCTCGCTCTACGCAGCACTCAACACTCGGACCGGTGCTGTGGTCGGCCAGACCGCCGAGCATCACACCAGTGCCGAGTTCGTCGCCTTCCTGGCATCGCTGGTCGCGGGTTATGGCCCCGAGCAGGAGATCCACGTCATCCTCGACAACCTGTCGACACACAACACCAAGCGAGTCAACGAGTTCCTGGCTGACCACCCGAAGGTGCACTTCCACTTCACCCCGACCTACTCGTCCTGGCTCAACCAGGTCGAGTTGTGGTTCAGCAAGATCGAGCGCGACCTCATTCAGCGGGGCATCTTCACTTCGGCCGAAGACCTCAGCCGCCGGCTCATGAACTACATCACTCAGCACAACACCGACCCCCGACCGGTCAAGTGGAAATACACAGATGTCACTCGCCGGATCGTCACTAAACATTCATCTGGTACAGGCAACTAGAGTGCCCGACACTGCAAGACCGCCTGCACAATGCCTTCGTAGCCAGTGCAACGACAAAGGTTGCCCGACATGGCGGCTCTTACCTCAGCTTCGGTCGGCGAGGGGTTGATCCGCAGCAGATCCAGCGCAGCCATCAGGACTCCGGGGGTGCAGAAGCCGCACTGCAATCCATGCTGATCCGAGATCGCCTGCTGCAACGGATCCAGAGTTCCGCCCTTGGCAAGCCCTTCAACCGTACGCAGGCGGGATCCGTCGGCCTGCACTGCGAAGAGCAGGCAGGAGCGCACCGCCATCCCTTCCATCTCGATCGTGCAGGCGCCGCAGACCCCGTGCTCGCAGCCGGCGTGGGTGCCCGTCAAGCCCAGATCGTCCCGCAGGAAATCCAGCAGGAGACGCCGCGGTTCGACCTCCCGGACGTGGTGCTGTCCGTTGACGTCGAGTTGGATCCTCATGCTACCTGTTCCAGCGCACGGCGGACCAGCACGCGTACCAGCTGGCGACGGTAAGACACGCTGCCGTGGATATCGGCCACTGGGTCACAGTCCTGCACCGCCAGCTCTGCAGCCTCCCGAAAGAGCTGTGGCGACGGTGCTTCGCCGGCCAACGCCGCCTCAGCTCGCACGGCCCGCACCGGTCCCGACGCCACGCCGGCCAGACCCAACCGCGCCTCGGCCACGCGGCCTCCCTCAACGCGAAGCGCAACCGCGACGCCGGCAATGGCGAAGTCGCCGTGGCGGCGCGCGAACTCGAGAAAGGCGGTCCCCCAGCCCTGGAGCGAGGGAAAGCGGGCTTCAACAAGCAACTCACCGGGCGCCAGTGCGGTCGTGAAGAGGCCGCGGAAGAATTGGCTCGCCTCGATCACCCTCTCCCCTTCCGCGCCCCGTGCGACCAGACTGGCCCCCAGGGCTACCGCCACGGCCGGCACCTCGGCCGCGCTGTCGGCGTGGGCGAGGCTCCCGCAAATGGTCCCTCGGTTTCGGATCGTCGGGTGGCCGACGAAGGCCAACGCCTTTGTCAGCAATGGGCAGGCCAGGCCAACCGCCGGTTCCAGCTCGACGCGACGCTGACGTGCAAGGGCGCCGATTCGCAACTCGCCATCCTCGAGTCGCACATAGTCCATTTCCGCGCAGCGGTTGATGTCGACCAGGTGCTCGGGTCGCCCCAGTCGCATATTCATCAGCGACACCAGGCTCTGTCCACCGGCCAGGGGCTTCGCTTCTTCGCCCAACTCATCCAGCAGCGAGATCGCCTCTGCCGCGGACTCGGGACGGTGGTATTCAAACGCGGCGGGCTTCACCGCCGCACCCTCCGGATGCGAGCGCCCTCATCCTCAAACCGCAAGCTGCGCGCCCAGGAATTCGACCCAGCAGGGCCGATCGTCGGGGCTGAGTTGACCGATCACTGCAGTCGCTCCCACAGTTGTCCCGGGGTGACCGGTAGCCGATCCACGCTCAACCCGCGCGGTCGCAGCGCGTCGGCAACGGCGTTGGCAATCGCAACGGGCGCCGGTGTGACGCTGCCGTCCGCCATTCCCTTGGCACCGAGCGGCGTGAACGGCGAGGGCGTCTCCACCTCGGCCAAGCGCAGCCTCGGCATCTCGGAGGCAGTCGGACACAGGTAGTCCATCAGCGTTCCTGTCCGCAGCTGCCCGTCAGCGTCGTAGTCCAGCGTCTCGTAGAGTGCTGCCGCCATCCCATTCAGGAACGCGCCCCATCGCTGACCGCGCACGACGACCGGGTGCAGGATGCGGCCGGCGTCGTGGACCGAGACATAGTCGACGATTTCGATCCACCCCGTTTCCGGGTCGACCTCGACGACGGCGACATCGCACATGAATCCGTAGCAGCCCGATCCGTTCACGCGGTCGAGCTCGTCGGGCGCGTCCAGGCCCGGGAAGCGGAAGGTCGCCGAGGCCTCCAGGCCGGCCTCGACGTCGGCCGGGAGTCCCTCGGGATTCCAGTGAGCCAGGCCCGCGATGCGCTTGATGCTCACCACGTGGTCAGGCGCGCCCCGGACCTCGACCGCGCCATTCCGCAGCAACAGGTCTTCGGGCGCGGCTTCAAGGGTTTGGGCGGCGATCCGCAGCAGCTTCTCGCGCAGATTCGTGCTGGCTTGATGAACCGCTCCCAGCCCCATGGCCGCGAAGCGGCTCGAATAGGAGCCGGAGGCGATCCCCCACGGACTGCTCGCCGTGTCCATCCGATCCTCGACGTACACCTGCTCCTGCGGAATCCCCAGAACCTCGGCCGCCACCTGGGCCGCCACCGTCTCGTGGCTCTGACCACTGCCCGCGCTGCTGATCGTTACGGTCACTCTACCGTTGGAGTCCATCTTCACTCGGGCAGTCTCCAGCGAGCCGGACTTCGGAAGGTAGCCGTGTCGGGAGCGAGCCTCTGGCTCCAGAGCCAGCGTGACGTAGCCCATGTTCGAGGTCGAGGCGTCGACGACCAGCGCCATTCCCAAGCCGCGCAGTCGGCTACCGACCGGCTTCTCCAGCTGAAGCCGCCCAGAATCCACCATCCCCAGCGCCACGTCCATCACGCGCTCGTAGTCGCCCGAGTCGTAGAGCCCACCCGAGATAGACAGGAAAGGGAACTCCTCCTTGCGAACCAGGTTGCGGCGACGAAGCTCGGCCGGATCCATGGTCAGCTCGTGGGCGGCCTCATCCACCAGCCGCTCAAGGGCGAAGTAATGCTGGGGGCCGCCGTAGCCACGATTGAGCCCGCTGGGGACACGGTTGGTCAGCACGGCAGTGGCCTCGATGGCCACGCCGTCCATATGGTACGGCCCCTGCAAGTTCGCGAACACCCGCACGACGCTGGCCGGCTCGGGCGCCCGCAAGTAGGCGCCCACGTTCTCGCGCAGGCTCACCCGCAAACCCAGCAGCCGACCGTCGCGATTCAGCGCAAGTGCCGCGCGGCAGCTGCGATCAGAAGCGCGCGAGCTCGCCCTCAGATGCTCAAGGCGATCCTCGATCCAGCGTACGGGGCGACCCGCCAGTCGGGCGGCGGCGCACATCAGGGCCACGTAGGGGTAGAGCATCGCTTTCGAACCGAAGCTGCCACCGATGTCCTCAGGCACTACCACTCGCAGCCGGTCGTCGGGAACGCGGAGCGCCCGGGCGGCCACGGAATGCAAGGTGAAAGGACCCTGGAAGTTGACGTCCGCACGGTATTCGTCGCGGAACGGGTCGTGCGCGCAGAGCATGCCGTAGGTCTCGAGCGGGATCGAACTGAAGGATGGGAAGTGGAACTCGCGCTCCACCACGATCTCAGCACGCTCAAACGCCCCCTGTGGATCGCCATAGCTGTAGTCGCGCCGCCAAGCGACGTTGTCGAGGTGGCTACGGTGGAGCGCCGGGGCACCCGGGGCCACGGCGGCGTCTGGTTCGGTCACTACAGGTAGCGGCTCATATTCGACCTCGACCAACTCCAGCGCGTCCTCGGCCAGATACCGGTTGAGGGCCAGGACGACCGCCACCGGCTCGCCGGCGTAGCGAGCGCGGTCGGTTGCGCAGCAGCGGTACTCAGGTGCGTTTGGGACCACGGAAAGCAGCGGGTCTGTGACGTCGGCGATATCAACGCCAGTAAGCACCGAGTGCACCCCGGGCGATGCGAGCGCCGCCGAGGCGTCGATGCGGATTATACGGGCGTGCGCGTGCGGGCTTCGCAGCACGGCGGCCTCAAACGCACCGTCCACCGGCAGGTCGGCTATAAAGCGTCCGCGCCCCGTTATGAGCCTGAGATCCTCCCGTCGCAACGGCTGCCAGTCGCCGCTCATTCGCCTTTGAAGGTCGGGGGCCGTTTCTCACGCCAGGAGGCGATTCCCTCCTGATAGTCGCCAGTTGTCTTGAGGGTGGCGTACATCTTGCCTTCCATCTCCAGCGCGGCCCCCAGCGAGGCGTCCCCGCCAAGATTGAGAGACCGTTTGATCATCTCCAGAGCGCGGGGTGCCATCCCGGCCAGCTCTTTGGCAAACCGACCGACCTCTTGGTCCAGCTGATCTGGCTCCACACACACTGTGGCGATGCCCCATGCCTCAGCCGTCCGGCCATCGATGCGCTTACCCGTCATGACCATGAACTTAGCGCGTGTCATGCCAATCAGCCGCAGAAGCCGCTGGCCGCCCCCAGAGCCGGGCATCTGACCCAACCGCACCTCTGGCAGGCCGAGTGAGGCCCGGGTGGTGACGATTCGGAAGTCACAGGCAAGGCACATCTCGAGCGGCCCTCCGTAGCAGTGGCCGTCGATGGCAGCGATGACAGGCTGGGGGATGCGCTCCGGCGCCGACATCAGCTCGGCCAGCCGGGAGACATCCCAGGGTCGCAGCTCACCCAGCTCGGCGATATCCACGCCCGCCGAAAAGGCCTTCTCGCCGGCGGCATCGATGATCAAGACCCGCATCCACTGCTCGCGTCCGAGCCTCTCGATCTCCGACTGGAGCTCGAAGCGGGCCTGGTGAGGCATCACGTTGAGCTGGTCAGGGCTGTTCAAAGTGATGCGCCCGAGCCCGCTCTCTTGATCCTCCCCTACCGTGAAGAAGCCGGTCGCCATTCAGGCCTTCTCGTTCCCGCGCTTCTGCTCCAGGCGCTGGGTGTAGCGATCGAGGTCAACGATGAAGCGCTCCTGCAAGGCCTCACCAACCTTCTCTACGTCGTCGAAGATCTCAACATCGAAGACGATGCGGCGTCGTTCGACTTCCCGCACGGTTGCGACCGCCCGCACGCTCATGCCCTTCAGAGTCGGCGCCAGGTGCCTGACGTCGATGCGGGTGCCGACGCTGGCCTGTTCCGCGGACAGGTAGGGCTTGAGCGCCTCGATCCCAGCGGTCTCGAGAAGGCGCACCATCGACGGCGTCGAGAAGATGTCGTACTGGCCGCGCCGGGTGCAGTGCTCCTCGAGGACCTTCCATGTCACCTCGCCGTACGCTCCCGGCTTAAGGTCCTCAAGCATCCGGATTCATCCTAGACAAGTTCAATGCAAGTGTCCGGCTGGGTCGGGAGTTGCGGATACGCCGCTCGCGCCCAAGCTATCCACACCCGCGTCCCCGGCCCCGTTGTATCGATAACTCGGTACTGCTCCGGTGGGGTCCGCCACATCAGTGTGAGACTTTGTTGGCTGAGGAGTCGAGGGACTCTCACGAGCCCCGTCGAGCAGAGGCGAAAATCTCCGCCAGCCCCATTCAGGAAGTCGACCAGAGGAGCCAGAGCAGTACTTGAGACTGGACTTCGACCTGGCGGTGCCAGACAGCGTCAGGCAACGAGCCTTTCCACCTGGCCTTCCACGCAATAGAGGCCGCCGTGCGCTCACCGTCGAACCACCACCCAACCATCCCTCGACTTTCCAACTCTCGAATTGCCCGCCACTGCGGAGGATGAAAGCCGTACGCTTCGGGCTGCCCGAGGCAGTGCTGGTGGGCGACAAAGGCAGTTCAGCGACGCCAACCTGGACGCGCTCGCCGAGATCGGGTTCCGCTACGTGCTGGCGCTCCGTGACCGCTCCGACCAAGCGGGCGACGACGCCATCAAGCTCGCCTTCAAGTCCGGACTGCCGGGGCCCCGGGCGCCGCCGGTGGGCCAGGTCCGCGCCCAATTCAAGCTGGTCGAGGTCGAGCTCATCGCCGGCGCCCGTCACGTGGTCGTCTACTCGCCCTTCAAGGCCCTGCATGACTTCGAGGTCCGCCAGCGCCGGCTGGAGCGGAGCCAAAAGGCGCTCGCCAGACTGCGCGAGCGGGCGGCCAAACGCAAGCTGAGCCTCAAGGAGATCACCGAGTGGGCGACCAGGATCCTGGTCGAGAACAAGTCCGCCCGCTACTTCAGCTACCTCCCCGAGAAGGGCTTCTTCAGCTTCTGGCTCAAGCGCGATGAGTACCGCCGCCAGCGCCGTCACGACGGCCTCTT
>Ga0307374_10004891_pt1 | contig 22051 bp, 22 predicted proteins | sample OX3MG_FD_202532 | JGI IMG/M metagenome (GOLD analysis project Ga0307374, IMG submission 202532) | Soil microbial communities from Risofladan, Vaasa, Finland - OX-3 | ecosystem: Environmental > Terrestrial > Soil > Coastal area > Acid sulfate soil | place: Finland: Risofladan, Vaasa | collected...
CAGATCTACGACCTCGACCAGCTCCTCGATGCTCCCATGCCCACCGGTGAGCGGGGCACGCACGCCGAGCTGTTCACGGAGCGCCTGCGACGGATCGTGCGCCTGCTGCCGCCCAACGTGAGTCCAATGCCGAACGAGGTCTTCACCGCGATCGAGTTCTTGATCTATCAGGTCCACGGTGAGCCCGTGCTCATCGGTCAGGCCATCGCCCGCCTCGAGGTGCTGAGCGAGGAGATCAAGGCCGACCCCCTGCTCCACAGCCTGGTCACCGGACGGGCGAACTGAGACCACCCACTCCCTCGTCCGAGGCCACCCTATCGCCCTCCAGCAGTCACCGCCGGTCCCCACGGCAGTGCGATCGAGGGGTCACTCCTCGTCGAACGGGAGCGTCAACGTACGGTGGGGGTGCCCGAGCTCGGTGGGTGGAAAGATCGCGCGCGCCAGCGGCAGATACTTCGCCGGATCGTGGAGCGCCGGGCTGAAATGGGTCAGCCAGAGGCGCCGCGCCCGTGCCTCGGCTGCTATACGTGCCGCCTCTTCGAAGACCATGTGGCCCCGCTCTACGGCCCGATCGAGCTGCTCGGGGTCGCCATACATCCCCTCGCAGACCAGCAGGTCTGCTTCGGACACGAACCCCGGCAGCTCCGGCGTCGGGCGCGTGTCGGTGACGTATGCGAGCGTCAAGCCCCGACGCGGCTGCCCCATGACCTCCTCTGGATGGATCAGACGTCCACCGAGCTCGACCGTCTGTCCGCGCTGCAGATAGCTCCACGAGGTCACCGGCACCCCGAGCTCGCGCGCCCGCTCGACCTCGAAGCGCGCGGCCCGGGATCGGTGGAAACGGAAGGCGAAGCAGGGGATGCGGTGCCGTACCGCCAGCGCGCTGAGTCGCAGGCCGCCGCTCACGCCGATCTCGTCCCCGTCGCGGAGCTCGTGGATCTCGACCGGGTAGGGGAGCCGCGGGACGATGCTGCGCAGGTCGGCCACGGTGGCAGCGGTGCCGGCTGGTCCGAGGATGACCACCGGCTCCGTCCGTCCGGAGTGCGCGATCATGAAGAGGACGCCCGGCAGGCCGGCCACGTGATCGGCGTGCAGGTGGCTGAGCGCGATCGTGCCGACGTCGCGGAAGCCCCAGCCGGTGTACTTCCAGGAGATCTGAGTGCCCTCGCCGCAGTCACAGAGAACGGTCTCGCCGGCGCAGCGGATCAGCAGCGACGAGAGCCAGCGGTTAGGTAGCGGCATCATGCCGCCGGTTCCGAGCAGGCAGGCGTCGATCACCGCTCAGCCACCTCCGCGGGAGACTTCCGGCGCCCGCGTCGGGGCACTTCGGACGTCGTCCGATCACCGCGCCACCGCAGCGGAGGCGGGTGAGGTGGCGGCGCGGTCGGCCTCCAGTTCCTCGGGTGGTGATCGCTCCTCGTCGGTTCCTCCTCGACGGTCACGGCGCGCGGCCGTGCAAACGGTCCGGTCGGCAATCATAGCCCCGGCGCGCGCCGTCGCAAGCGACGCGCCGGTGCGGACGCTCCGGCGCTGTAGTACGATCCGCGCTGCCGAAAGGCCGTAGCGACGGTTGCGAACGAGTGAGCCGGGAGGGGATGCAGTGCCGGGACGTTTGACCACGCGCGCCACGGAGGGCATGGTGGCGACTCCCCACTACCTTGCCAGCGTGGCGGGACTCCGCGTGCTGCAGTCGGGCGGAAACGCCGTCGACGCCGCGATCGCGGCCAACGCGGTGCTGAACGTCGTCTACCCGCACATGTGCGCGCTCGGCGGCGACGCCTTCTTCCTGATCTGGGATCCGACCGACCGCCTGCTCTACGCGCTCAACGGCAGCGGTCGCTCGCCCCGTGCCGCCGGGTTCGACGCGCTGCGGGCGGCGGGATACGCGACCATGCCCGCGCGCGGCGTCCATGCCGTGACCGTGCCCGGAGCGCTGTCGGCCTGGGAGGCGGTCCTCGAGCGCTTCGGCAGGTTGGGGTTCGCCGACGTGCTGCAGCCGGCGATAGCCTACGCCGAGCGCGGCTTCCCGGTGTCGCCGTCGTTGAGCGTCGCTATCGCGCGGGGCCGCGAGCTCCTGGAGCGCGACCCGGCGGCAGCGCGCCAGTTTCTCCCGGGAGGCGACGTACCGGGGGCCGGTGACGTGCTGCGCCAACCCGACCTGGCCGCCTCGCTGCGCCTGATCGCCGGCCGCGGCGCCGACGCGCTCTACCGTGGGGCGCTCGGCCGGGCCGTCGTCCAGACGCTCCAGGCGTCCGGCGGCCTCATGGACGAGCAGGATCTGGCCGACCACCGGTCCGACTGGGTCGAGCCGCTCCGGACTACCTACCGGGGCGTGGAGTTGGTCGAGCTGCCGCCGAACACCCAGGGGGTCACCGCGCTCGAGATGGCGAACGTGGTCGAGGGCTTTGCCCTCGCCGGCATGGGCCACAACACGGCGCGCCAGATCCACCATATGGTCGAGGCCAAGAAGCTGGCCTTCCGGGACCGGGACCACTACGTCACCGACCCGGCCTTCAGCGACATCCCGGTCGAGCGGCTGATCTCGAAGCGCTATGCCGACGAGCTGCGCCGGGCAATCGACCCCCAGCGCGCGGCCGTCGACTCGGCCGATCGCGTGGGCGGCGGCGACACGATCTACCTGTGCGTGGTCGACCGCGACGGGCTGGCGGTGTCGTTGATCCAGAGCATCTTCCAGGGTTTCGGCAGCGGCGTCGTAGCGGAGGGGACCGGCATCCTGCTGCATAACCGCGGCTTCTCGTTCTCACTCGATCCGGACGCAGCCAACCGGCTGGAGGGCGGCAAGCGGCCGATGCACACGCTGATCCCCGCCATGCTGCTGCGTGACGGCGCACCGTGGGTGGTCCTTGGCACGATGGGGGCGCACGGACAGGCGCAGACCCACCTCCAGCTGTTGAGCGATCTGGTCGATTTCGGCATGGAGCCGCAGGCAGCGATCGACTCATCCCGCTGGGTGAGCGGCCGCGGCAACGAGGGAGATCCGCCACACGTGCTCTACCTCGAGCCCGAGATCGGCCCGGAGGTGGTCGAGCAGCTGCGCGCGATGGGGCACGACGCGCGCGTGAGTGAGGACCGCACCGTGCTGATGGGGCACGCGCACATGATCGAGATCGATCGCGAGCGCGGCGTGCTGACGGGCGCGGCCGATCCGCGATCGGACGGAGTGGCGCTGGGCTGGTGAGGAGTGCCGGCCGGCGCCGTCACGTGACCGTCGGTCGACTACGTCGGCGTCCAGGGGAGATGACCGTTGTTGTGCGGGCAAACGTGGCCTTCCGGTCCGATCGGTGCGCCGCAGCGCGGGCATCTTGGCCGTCCCGCGGCGACGACCTCGGTGATCTGTGCGGCGAGGGCCTTGACCGCCGGCAGCGCCGCTCGGCCCGAGAAGACCGGCTCGTCCTCGTCTTCCTGCTCGATGTCGTGGGCAAAGACCGCTACCAGCTTGCGCTCGTCGTCGTAGCCGATCGCCATCCGCGAGACCACGTACTCCGGCGCGTCCACCGGCACCGTTCCGGCCAGCGCGGCCGACTCCGCCGGCCGCGAGCCGGCCGCGAGCCCGGCGGTGGAGAGCTGCTCGAGGAGCTGCTCCACGGCCGCTCCCAGGGAGCGCAGCTGCTCCTTCTCCATCCAGAGCGACACCAGCGCCTCCGGTGTCCCGGTCACCAATCGGAAGCGCCGGCTGCCCGGCTCGCCGATTGCCTCGGCGTGCAGCACCGTCAGCAGGTGGTACTCGTGATGCTCGAACGCCACGCGGTGTCTGTCTCCTAACCGACCTCCACCCCCACGATTCTGAGGATACTACAGGCAGCGCGGCGCTATGAATCAGCCGCCCCTATTCCCTCAGAGCACCGGCCCGGGCCGCGCGAACAGCCGGGCGATCTCGTCGACGGCGAACGTCGGCAGCGGCGCCTCCACACCGGACGTGACGAGCACGCACCGAGATGGATCCGAGACCATCCGGCCAACTGCGGTCGCCGGTACTCCCGCCGTCGCCAGGGCTTCCAGCGCGCGGCCCGCGGCGGCCGGCGCCACCACGGCGAGCAGGGCGCCCGAGGCGATGAGCCCCAGCGGATCCAGGCCGAGCGTGGTGCAGAGCGCCGCGGTCTCGGGGTAGACCGTGATGGGCTCCCGTTCGACCTCGATGCCGAGCCCGGCCGCCGCACCTAGCTCGCGCAAGCCGGTTGCAAGCCCACCCTCGGTCGGATCGTGGAGGGCGTGGAGATCCAGCCCCAGCCCGTCGGCGAGCGCGCGTGCCGGCGCCACCACGCTGATGCCGGGATCGTGGAGAAAGCCCCGGCAGCGAGTGAGGACGTCGGGTTCCAGGCCTGGCAGGCGCTCCGGCGGGATCTCCCGCGCGATCAGCGCCGTACCTTCGATGGCGATGCCGCGCGCCAGGATGACGATGTCACCCGCTCGCACACGGCGTGGGTCGATCAGCGCGGTGTCCGTCGTCTCGCCGACCATCTGCCCAACCAGGATGGGATGATCGATCCCACTCGTGATCTCGGTGTGGCCGCCGACGAGCGCGATGCCCAGCGTAGCGCACGCCTCGCGCAGGTCGGTGAAGATGTGCGTCGCCAGGGCGGGGGTAGTGGAGCCGGCCGGCAGCAGCGCGGACACCAGCAGCCAGCGCGGGGTCGCGCCCATGCAGGCGAGGTCGTTGGCGTTGACGTTGGCGACGTACCAGCCGATCTCATCCGTGGCGAAGGTGATCGGATCGGTTTTGAGGACCAGGAGACGGTCGCCGAGCCGGATCACGGCCGCGTCTCGCCCGATGCCGGGGCCGATCACCACCGAGCTGTCCGGCGTGAGGGTCGCGAGCAGGTCCTGGAGCAGGTGCGCCGGCAGCTTCCCCGCGGGAAGGATCGACTGCTCGCTCACCCGTCAGTCCGCGAAGGAGATGCCGGTCCGCCGCGCCGCCGACACCAGCGGGTGGCGCGGCGGTACGAGGCGCGCGCCCCGGCTGGGCTCCGCGAGGGGTACCGATACCAGTGCATCGGACATCTGCCCGGCCAGGTCGCCTCGCACCGACACCATCTGGCCGAAGGCTCCCTCGGCGATCATCTCAACCGCCTGCGCTCCGAAGGCCGTGCCGAGCATGCGGTCCCGGGCGGTCGGTCCGCCGCCGCGCTGCAGGTGGCCTAGGACGACCGTGCGCACCTCCTGGGTGATCGACCCGGCGAGCTCGTGCCGGAGCCACTCCCCGATGCCGCCGTAGCGGCGCTCCCAGGCCAGCTCCCCGGTGCGCTCGTAGATCGCTTCTCCGCCGGCCGGCCGCGCGCCCTCGGCGGCTACGATGATCGTGAACCGCCGGCCCATCTCGTCGCGGTGGGCGATCATCTCGCGCACGCGGTCGAGGTCGAATGGTAGCTCCGGGATGAGGATCACGTCCGCGCCGCCGGCGATGCCCGAGTGGAGCGCGATCCAGCCGGCGGTGCGGCCCATGACCTCGACGATCATGACCCGGTGGTGGCTCTCGGCCGTGGTGTGGAGCTTGTCGATGGCGTCGGTCACCGTCGTCACGGCTGTATCGAAGCCGAAGGTGACCTCAGTGCCGCGGACGTCGTTGTCGATGGTCTTCGGGATGCCCACCGCCGACACGTCGAGCCGTCCCAACTCGTAGGCGATCGAGAGGGTGCCCTCGCCCCCGATCACGACCAGGGCGTCGACTCCACGCTGCTCAAGCCGCCGCACCACGTCTGCGCTGCGGTCACGACGCGCGGCCTCACCAGGCGCGGCATACGAGAACGGGTTGCAGCGATTCGAGGCGCCGAGGATGGTCCCGCCGCGCGGCAGAATGCCCCGTACCTCATCCAGGGTCAGATCAACCGACCGGTCGAAGATGCAGCCCTCGAAGCCGTCCTGGAATCCGACGACCGACCAGCCGTGGCTCAGGATGGCCGACTTGGTGACGCTGCGGATCACCGCGTTCAGGCCGGGAGCGTCGCCGCCACCGGTGAGCACCGCGATCCGGGATATCTCGCGTTCGCGCATGACCCTCTCTCCGCCCCGGCCCGGCACACGATACACCCGCGATCGCCAGCGTGCTCCCGCGGCCCGAGCCGCGGCGTACCGACTGTTATAATCCGGCGTCGGAGTCGCCACGGCCTCCGGCGAGCACCGGTCGCTCGCATTCTACCCGGCGGATCGATGAATTCGCGAACGAGATGCTCCACTCCAGCTTCGACGTGCGCATGTCAGACCGGTTCCCGGGCGAGGTTTTCGCCGCTGCATGGGACCGGTCACGGTGGCATTCCCGTGCCTCCCGGCAGGGGCGAGGCCCCTGCCCGTCGCTGCCGGGCTCACCCGGCGCCACAGTCCTGTTGTGTTCGGCCGCGCCGGCCGGTGAGGTAGAGGGAACGTGCCATGTCCGAAGATCGCGGGTTCGTCGAGGAACTGAGTGACTACGAGGATGACTTCGATCGCTGGTACGTCGAAGTGGTGCGCAAAGCGGAGTTGGCGGACGAGTCGCCGGTCCGCGGCACGCGGGTCATCAGGCCGTACGGGTTCGCCCTCTGGGAGAACATGCAGGCCGAGCTCGACCGGCGCATCAAGGAGACCGGCGTCCAGAACGCCTACTTCCCGCTATTCATCCCGCAGAGCATGTTCGCCCGCGAGGCGGAGCACGTCGAGGGCTTCGCGCCGGAGGTGGCTCTGGTCACGCGGGGCGGCAACCGCGAACTCGAGGAGCCGCTCGTGGTGCGGCCGACCTCCGAGGCGATCATCTGCCCGATGTATGCCCGCTGGGTGCAGTCGTACCGCGACCTGCCGATCCTGATCAACCAGTGGTGCAGCGTGGTGCGCTGGGAGGAGCGCCCGCGGGCCTTCCTCCGCGCGCTCGAGTTCCTGTGGCAGGAAGGGCATACCGCCCATGCCTCGCTCGAGGAGGCGGAGGAACGCTCGCGCCTGATGCTCGAGGTCTATCGCGACTTCGTCGAGACGGAGCTGGCGATCCCGGTCGTGCCGGGGCAGAAGTCCGAGTCCGAAAAATTCGCCGGTGCCCTGCGAACCTACACCATCGAGGCGATGATGGGCGGCAAGAAGTGGGCGCTGCAGGCAGGCACGTCTCACAACCTGGGCGACCACTTCGGCAAGGTGTTCGACATCGAGTTCCTGGACGCCGAAGGACAGCGCCGCTTCGCCTGCAACACCAGTTGGGGCCTGAGCTTCCGCGTCATCGGGGCGACGATCATGGTCCACGGTGACGATCGGGGGCTGAAGCTCCCGCCGCGCGTCGCGCCGATCCAGGTGGTAGTCGTGCCGATCTGGCGCCGAGAGGCGGAGCGCGACGTGGTGGAGGAGGCCGTCGCCCGCGTCCGTGACGCGCTGACGCCGGTCGCGCGGGTCTTCGTCGATCGGCGCGACGACAAGACGCCGGGCTGGAAGTTCAACGAGTGGGAGCTCAAGGGCGTGCCGCTCCGACTCGAGATCGGGCCACGCGACGTGGCAAAGGAGCAGGTCGTACTGGTGCGTCGCGATACCGGCGAGAAGCAGCCCGTGGCGATGGCTGAGCTGGCGACGGTGGTGCCGGAATTACTCTCCGAAATTCAGGCGGGCCTGTTCACCGCCGCCCGGCGCATGCTGGACGACAATACCGTGCCGGTCACCACGTATGTGGAGCTTCAACAGCGCGCGGCTGACAACGCGGGTTTCTCCCGCGCGTTCTGGTGCGGGAGCGAGGCCTGCGAGGCTCAGGTCAAGATCGAGACAAAGGCCACGATTCGCTGCATCCCGTTCGACCAGCCGGGCACGACGGGCCGATGCATCGTCTGTGGAGGCGAGAGCGACGCGCAGGTCATCTTCGCCCGCGCCTACTGAGCTCGAGTCGCGGACGTAACCGTTGATGCCCGCCTGAGGGCTGCTCGGGTGGGCATCGTTTTCTCCGGCGGCGCCATATCGCGTGCGGTGCCGGAGTGCCGGAGGGCCGTCCTGTGCGCTGCTGTTCCTGCGGCTGCTTCCCGCTCCTGGCCGCCCTGGTCATCGTCGCCGGCCTTTCGACCGTCCTGGACCGACGGCGCCGAGCGATCACGCCGCGACTCGAGTTGGGCCAATCCGGCCGTCAGGCCGCCGAATCCGTGAAGTGGTCGTAGACCAGTTTCGAGAGCGTCGGGAGGGCGCGCTCTGCTTCGATCTCCACGTCAAAGCCCTTGCTCATCAGCGCGATGACGTAGGCCGTATCCCCGGCGTAAACGATGCCGACGTCGTTGCGCACGCCGCGCAGGCTGCCGGTCTTGTGGGCTGCCTTGACGCCGAACGGCAGCAGTCCGGGGATGCGCGAGTTCAGCGTCTGCCGCTTGAGGATGTCGATGGCCGCATCGCGCGAGGCCGGGCTCAGCCCCTCACCGCGTTCGAAGGCCTCGCTGAGGCGAGCCATCTCGCGCGGGGTCGAGACGTTATTGTCGGGCGTCTCGCGCAGCGCCGCGCAATCGAACGAGCTCTGAGCCGAACCGAGTTCGGCGTTGAGCTTAGCGTAGGTGAGGTCGGGGTCGTTCGGGTCCAGGTCCCGCATGCCCGCAAGCAACTCCCAGGTGTCTCGCGGCAGGTGCGTGCTGGTGAGGCCCAGGCTCTGGATGGCGTCGGCGACTTCAGCCCGCCCGACGAGGTCATACACGATGTCGGTCGCGGCGTTATCTGACAGGATGATCATCAGCGTCGCGTAGTCCTTGACCGTCAGCTCGAAGCCGGCGTCGAGGTGCTGGAGTGCGCCCGAGCCCGGCACGCGCAGCCGGTCCTCGAAGCGGATCCGCATGGCTGTATCGATGCGCCCGCGGTCGACCTGGCGGTACAGTTCGTAGAGAAACATCAGCTTCATCGTGCTGGCGGTCGGAAAGATGACATCGGCGTTGAAGAGGATCTCCTCGCCGGTCCCCAGGTGCCGCGCGGCCACGCCGATCATACCGTTCAGCCCGGCTACCAGTTGCTCGATGCGCGCCAGCGTGTCGCTCTCGGTCGTCGCCATGCCGCCCCGCTCCTCTCTGTCCAGTCGCTTCAGGTGTCCGGACCGTAGCACGGCGGGACGGCTCGGACAACCCGGCGGGCCACGATCTCAGCCATCCAGAGTCACAGAGCCACACGCCGCCATTCCCCGGCGTGACGGGCGCTGCTATACTGGTCACAACGTCATCGTCACAAGGAGCACGGTTTCCGCGACGGCTGCGTCCAGTTGGCGGCGACCGGCGTTAGGAGTTGTCACCCATGGGCGACGTGGTACAGGCAGGGAGCGCCGGCACGGTGCCGGTCGACGTGCTCGAGAAAGATGCGCTGGAGCACGTCTGGATCCACACGACCGAGTGGGTGCGCGTGGCCGAGCAGGGCGGGTTGAAGGTCTTCGATCACGCCCACGGTAGCACGCTGGTGGACATCCACGGCCGCGAGTACCTCGACGGTATCTCCGGGCTGTGGGTGGTCAACGCGGGCCACGGGCGAGCCGAGATCGGCGAGGCCATGGCCGAGCAAGCGGCCAAGATCGCCTACGCCTCCGCCGCCAGTTACACGACCGTCCCGGCTGTCCAGCTCGCCAACGTGCTGGCCAAGCTGACACCGGGCGACCTCAATCGGATCTACTTCTGCTCGGGCGGCTCCGAGGCGGTCGAGAGCGCGGTCAAGATCGCCAAGCAGGTCCAGGCGATGCGCGGCTTCCCCAAGCGCTACAAGGTCATCGCGCGGCGGGGCAGCTACCACGGCATGACCATGGGCGCGTACAGCCTCACCGCCACCCGCAACGAGACCTACTTCGGGCCGTTCATGTACGGGGTCTACCACGTGCCGTCGCCCAACCACTACCGCAACGACTTCGGCCTGGAGGGCGAGGCCGGCGACCTGATGTGCGCCAACTACGTCGAGCAGGAGATCGAGAGCCAGGGACCGGAGACGGTGGCCGCGGTCATCGGTGAGCCGGTGTCGACCTCCAACGGCGTGCACATCCCGTCGCCCAAGTACTGGCAGCGGCTGCGCGAGATCTGCGACAAGCACGGCGTGCTGCTGATCATGGACGAGGTCATCAATGGCTTCGGCCGCAGCGGCAAGATGTTCACGACCGAGCACTTCGGCATGCAGCCGGACCTGATGACGATGGCCAAGGGGCTGTCGTCCGGCTACGCGCCGATCGCCGGCGTGGCCGTCAGTGACCGGGTGTTCGAGATCTTCCAGGAGAAGAAGGAGACGGCGCTCGGGCACCTGCTGACCTTCGGCGGTCAGGCAGTGGCCTGCGCGGCCGCGCTCAAGAATCTCGAGATCTTCGAGCGGGAGGGCCTGGTGCAGCAGAGCGCCGACAAAGGCGCCTACCTGATGGGCCAGCTTAACGAGCTGCGCAGCCACCCGAGTGTCGGCGACGTCCGTGGCGTCGGCCTCATGTGCGGCATCGAGATCGTGAAGGACCGCAACACCAAGGAGAAGTGGGGCCGCGGCTCGGAGTTCCTCAAGCGGGTCGACCAGAAAGTCAACGAGAAGGGTATGGTCACGCGGGTCTGGGACGTGCTCCACGTGGCGCCGCCGCTGGTGGTGACCTACGAGGAGATCGACCGGATCATCGAGATCATCGATGAGAGCCTGACCGAGGCCGAGACCGAGTTCGCCTCCGAGCTCGGCGAGTAAAGCCCGACTCGACCCTCGAGTCGGCTCGAGCGGGTTATGCCGGGGCGCCGCGGACGACTGTGGCGCCCCGGCGCTATTCCCGCCGGACTCGCTGGACACCGAGGAGACTGGCCGGTGGACCTCACGGTGCGCGACGCAGCCGCCGCCGACGCCGAAGCCGTCGCGGGGCTCCTCGAGCAACTCGGCTACCCGACGACCGCGCGGCAGGCGGAACGCCGCCTGCAGGTGCTTGGCGGGTCGGCAGACTGGCGCGTGCTGGCCGCCGTCGACCCCGGCGGGGTGGTGGTGGGGTTGGTCGCGGCCGAGGTAATCCCGCTGCTGGAGCACGACGATCCGGTGTGCCGTCTCGCCGCGCTGGTGGTCGACGACGCGCATCGCGGGCGCGGCATCGGGGCCGTGATGGTGCGCGCGGTCGAGGAACTGGCACGGGAGCGGGGCTGCCACGGGGTGATGCTCACCACGGCGCGGCACCGCGCCGGCGCTCACGCCTTCTACCGGCGCCTCGGCTACGTCGACACCGGCCTGCGCTTCGTCAAGATGCTGGACTGAGCGCGACGCGTCGATCGACCAGCCGCCGCTGGATCAGCGTCCCTGCAGGCGCTGGAAGCACTCGCGGCAGTAGACCGGTCGCCCGTTGCGCGGCTCGAAGGGCACCATCGTCTCGCGGCCGCACTGGGCGCAGACGGCCGGGTAGAGCTGTCGCGTCGGCCGAGAGTCGCCCATGCCGGACCCGGATGGGAACGCCGATGGCCCGCTGCCGCGCGACTGTCGACGGGCGGTGCGGCAGGCAGGGCAGCGCGTCGGATCGTTAAAGCCGCGGGCGGCGTAGAACTCCTGCTCCCCGGCCGTGAACACGAACTCGAGGCCGCAATCGCGGCACACCAAGAGCTTGTCGGCCATCGACATCCCGGGCCACTCCTCGGGGAGAACGCTCGGAGGCGGTGCGCAGGTTCAGCCCGCCACCGGGGACGCTCAGCCCCCTCCCGCTCGCCTCCAACGACCATCTCACGGGGCGTCTGCGGCCGTAGGGAAACGAACGCAACTTGACGTGTGGAACCTGAGTGCCAGTATAGAACCGAGGTACAGGTTCCGCAACAGGCGGGCTCATCACCGCTCACGTGTCGAGCCGGGAACATCAGAGCAGGAGGTCGCGCAGGTCCTGCAGGTGTTGTTGGTCGTGCTCGTCGATCCGCCGTACCAGGTCATCGAGCGTTACCTCGCCGAGTTCCGGGTGCCGCGCGGTCCGTGACCATCCCGCGTCCGGGACGGCCTCGAGCTCATCGACCAGGCGCCTGCGGTGCTGGCGCAGCGAGACCAGCACGCGGGATGGGTCCTGCGCGTGGTAGTCGCGCTCGATGGCCCAGAGATCGCCGTCGAACGTTTCCAGCGTCGGCCGATCCTCGCCGAGCACATGGTCAAGCCGGTCCAGGTTCACCTCATCCCAGTCGCGCAGGTGCGTCAGGATCTCGATCGCACCCCACTCGCCGTTGGCGCCGGCGCGGCGGATCGCGTCGAGCGGAGCGGGATCCACGATCCGCGCCACACGGTCGGGGAGCTGGCGCATGCGCGTGAGCCGGTCGTCACGACTGGACGGCATGGCGCATCCCCTCATTGAGTCCGAATTGCCGGATCGCCTCGTCCTCGGATGCCACGGCGACGGCGGCGCGGGCCAGCGCCGCCGTCGGGTCGACCAGCGGCACCGGTACGTCCTCCTGGTGCAGGATGATCGGGAGTTCCGTACAGGCGGCGAGCAGCGCCACGGCGCCATGTGCGACGAGGGACCTGGCCCCGACGAGGACGTGCTCGGTCGCCTCCCGACCGGTCTGGCCCGCCTTGACCAGGTGTATGCCGGTCTCGACCCTGACCTGGTCCGTGTCAGCCGGCACCAGCGGTCGGAGGCCGAGGCGCTCCAGCGCGTGCTGGTAGAGCCCGACCGCGATCGTGCCGGACGTGGCCAGGATCCCGACCGGCGAGCCCGGTGCCACGATCCGGGCGACCTCCGCGGTCGCTGCCTCGATCATGCTGACGAACGGGATCGTCACCTCGAGTTGTACCTGCGGCAGGAACGCGTGCGCCGTGTTGCAGGGCATGACGATGAAGTCCGCGCCGGCGGCGGCCAGCCGGCATGCGCCGGCGACGAGCCAGGGGGTCGGATCCTCCCCGCCGCGGAGCAACGCGTCCGTCCGGTCCGGGACACGCGGATCGGCGTCGATGATCACGTGCAGGTGGTCCTGGTCGCGGCGCGCTGGAGTGGCGTCGATGATCTTTCGGTACAGGTCGGCCGTCGCCAGCGGCCCCATCCCGCCGAGAACGCCGACGGTCCGACCGTCAGTCATGCCTCATCCGTCTCCTCTCGCCGCGGCTGCACCACGACCGGGATCTCACGGGGTTCGCCGCTGACCAGATAGGCACGCACGTCGGGCTCTGGGGTTGCCAGCGACACGATGATCATCAACGCGGCCTGGTAATAAGCGTCGTAGGCGTGTCGGAGATCGGTGCGTGACGGGACGGCCGACGTGCGGGGATGTGAGTGGAAGATCGCCCCGAGCCGCCAACGCCGGCGCTCCATCTCGTCGAGCGCCGCGACCACCTCGCCCGGATCCATATTGTAGCGGGTGGCGCTGTGCTCGGTGTTCGTACCCGGAAACAACCGAACGGGATGCGCGCCGTTGAAGGCGATCAGCCCGCAGCCCTCGTGCGGATAGGCGCCGCGGACGTGGGCGATCATCGCTTCGTAGAGATCACGGTCGATTTGGAGGACTTCGAGCGGTCCGTTCTGGTGGTCGCGCTCCATGCCTGCGCCAGTCCGCCAGCCGCCGGGTCGGCCTGCCGTTCGAGACACCCGGAGACGGCCACGGTAGAATCCCGCCCAGCGGCCCGCGCCGCGACGGAGCGGATTATAGCAGAGCCGTTCCGGCGATCCTCCGTGGTCGGAGGCGGCCGTTAGCACCGGACTGCTGGTGACTCGCGCAGCGAGGGGAGGCCGGGATGTTCATCGACGTGAGCTTCTTCGATGTCGATGAGGGCATGCAGCGCGTGTTCGAGCGCGACTTCCGCGGCGTCGTCGAGCGCGCGGCCCGCGAGCCCGGCTGCCTGTCATCTGAGCTGGTCAAGCTCGACGAGGACCATCACTATGCCTGGGTCGAGCGCTGGTCAAGCCGGGCCACCCACAACACCTACAACGAGATCCTATTTGGTCAGCTCCTGCCGGCGCTGCCGGACTTCGGACGCTACGCGACGCGATTGGTGGATCGCGACGCGGAAGGCTACGTCGTCGTGGAGGCTTGATCACTCAGACATCCACGATACGCCGCAGGTCGGACACGTCGGCGTCGACCCGGGCGAGCACCTGGCTCAGCCGCTGCAGCTTGTCGCGCTCGGCGCGCACGAACGCGGAATAGGGCGCCAGTGTGTCCCGAACGCGCGCCGTGGAGCGTTCCACCTCGCGGTCGAACTGGTCCTGCAGCGCCTCGGTCAGCCGCTCGCGCAGCTCGGCCGAGCGACGGCGGAGGAGTTCGCGAGCGCGCCGCTTGCGTGCCGGCAAGATGAGTAGCCCGACGCCGCCGATCGTAAGCGCCGCGAGGATACCGGTGACATCCATCGTTGCGGTGGTCGCCAGCGCGATCACGATTGCACCGAGCCCGACCGCACCGATCTCCGCCAGCGCCGTCTGACCGACCGCGCTGCGGACGGCCTCGGCGATCTCCAGGCCCTCGCGCCGCGGGTCGTAGCGTTCCACCACGTCGTCGGCCCGGCGCGCGACGGCGGCCAGCAACGCCTGCCGGTCGTAGCTGAACTTCCCGCCGACCTCCCCCACGATCTCGTCCTGATGGCGGTCGAGCTGCCGACGGTCGATGTACTCGTTGACCGCCTGCCACAGCCGCAAGTCTCGCTCGACCATCCAGTCGATCATCTCCGCGACGGTGGCGTCGATCTGGAGCTCGGTGTCCGCGACCACCTGGTCGCGGAACTCGCCCTGGATCCTGTCCCGATCCCGCAGGTCGAGCACGCGCCCAAGGCGGATCGTGCGGTCGAAAAAGCGGTCGGCGCGATCGTTGAAGCGGAAGATGATCGCCTCCACCCGCGAGAGGTAGCCGGTGAAGTCGGCGCGCATCTCGGTCTGGTAGACCGAAATGCGCTGCTCGATCCGCTCGACCGTCTGCGCGTCGCGGTCCAGGATCGCCAGCCGCTCGGTCGCCGCCGCCCGGTAGCGTGCGCCGACGCGGTCGGCGATGCCGAGCGGACTCAGCAGCTTCAGCCGGATGCGCATCTCCTCATCGAGCGAGTCGATGATGAAGCTTTGCAGCGCGCCGAGCCCACTGCTGTCCCACAGGCGGCGGCGCTCCTCGGCCTGACCGCTCGCCTCGGCTTCTCGTGCCCGGCGTGCGGAGACCGGGAACACCTGAGGGCGCAGGCCGAGCACGCGCTCGGCATTGCCGGTCACGAAGTCGGACACTTCGGCCAGTTCACGCGCCGACTGCAGCAGGTCGATCTTGTTGACGACCAGCACGATCTTCTTGCCCCAGGCCCGGATCTCAATCATGAACTGGCGCTCGGTCTCGGTGAACGGCCGGTCGGTCGAGGTCACGAAGAGCACCAGGTCGGCGCGTGGGATGAAGCGCTGGGAGATCTCCTCGTGCTCGCGGATGATGGCGTTGGTCCCCGGGGTGTCGACCAGATTGACGTCCCGTAGGAAGGCCGCCGGGTGGGCGTGCTGGACGACGCCGTTGGCGCCGACCGCGTCGGATGGCGGGTCACCATAGAGCAGCAGGTGGATCGCGCTGGTCGTCGGCGTGACGCCTTCGGGCATGACCGTCTCGCCGAGCAGCGCGTTGATCACAGCGGACTTGCCGGAGTTGAACTCCCCCGCCACCACGAGGAGAAACAGCGCCTGCAGCCGCTCGCCCGCATCGGCGAGCAGTGTGAGGTCCTCCTCGGTGGCGGGGAACTGGCGGATCGTGCGTGACAGTTCGTCGACGATTCCCGCCGCGCGCTCGCGCAGTTCCTCCTGCCGGCCGGTGAGGATGCGCTCGGGAGGGGTCGGTGTGCTCTGGCTCATGTCCCGCGTTTCTCCCAAACAAAGACCGTCGTGTGGGCGCGAGCGACCGCGCGGTCGAAGCGGGATGGCGACGCGCTACGCACCCGGCAAGTCGAGATCGAGCAGCCGGCCGTATAGAGGGAGCGGGCCGCCGATCAGCGGCACGGCGTAGGCGCGGAACGCGTCGGTTATCCCACGGCCGCCGTCGGTGATGAACTCATCGGGCAGATGCCGCTCCCGATTGGCCACGCTGGCCAACGGCGTCGTCCCGGTCGCGCAGCGATAGGGCGCGTCGCCGGCGCGCACCAGCGTTACCATCACGCCGGAGACACCGGTGAGCAGGAGTTGTACCGCGGCGGCACCGACCATGTGGGCTTCGCTCAGGTCGGTCTCCGATAGGCAGGCGCCAAACATCCGCGCGATCGTGCCGGGCTTGTCGTAGCGGGCGCGCAGTCCGAGCCTCTCCTCAATGGCCCGCGCCAGCATTGGACCCGGGCTCTGGTAGTAGCGATGGCCGAACGGATCGGTCCAGTACGCCTCCGCACCGGTCAATGGGTCTCCGGAGGCGTCTCGCGCCGTCTCCGGCACGATGGCGACCACGTGCCCATAGCGACGGTGGGCCGCGCCTATCTCGTCCAGAAAGGTCGCCAGATCGCGTGCCGGACGCTCCGGGAAGAAGATGAGCTGCGGCGAGTCGATGTCGCGCTCCTGGCCGAGCGCGGTCGCCGCTGCGACCCATCCCGCGTTCCGGCCCATCACCTCGATCAGCTTGATGGGGTAGAGGCCGGCCGTGGCCTCGGTGTCGCGCCCGGCGTCGCGGGTGGCGAGCGCCATGAATCGCGCGATGGATCCGTAGCCCGGGCAGTGGTCGGTGTCGGGCAGGTCATTGTCGATAGTCTTGGGGATGCCGACCACCGCGAGTTCGTAGCGCGCGTCGACGGCGGCACGGGCCAGACGGCTGGCCGTGTCGGCGGAGTCGTTACCCCCGATGTAGGCGACGTGATGCACCTCGCGCCGCGCGAGGTTCCGGACCGCCAGGGCCGCGGTCTCGTCGTCGAGCCGGCGCCGCGTCGTGCCCAGCGCGGCGGATGGGGTTCGGGCCACCGCCATCAGCACGTCGGGCGGCTGCCGCCCCAGGTCGACGAACTCCGCGCCCAGGATTCCCTCGATGCCGTTTCGCGCGCCGATGATCGCGCCGAAGCGCGCACTGGCTCGCGCGGTCTCGACGGCGCCTACCAGGCTGGCGTTGATGACGGCCGTGGCACCGCCGGACTGCGCCACGAGCAGGTTGTCCCAGGACCCCAAGCGTGACCCCCCGGTATGTGCGCGGCGTGCTGTCCGAGGTGCCTTGCGCCCGACCACCGCGCGGTCCACATCGAATCAGGCAAGCCTGGGCGGCACGGCCGATGCGTTATAGCAGCGTTGGCGGGGTCGGACAACCGCCCCGGCGGTCAAGAGCCGAAGGAGGAAGACTCGGCCATGGTCGACACGCTACTGGTCGCTATCCGTGATGGATGGAACCGACTCTGGCAGCTTCTGAGTCCCAGTCCGATGCCCGCCCCGGTTCGGGTCGCTCGCCCGCGCTCCCGTCGCTAGCCCGGACATCGTTGGTGTGATCTGGCTTGCCGCCGGGCCGGCGTTCAGTTCCGCCGGGGGCACTCCTCCGCACCCACACCTCGCGGACCCGTCGCCCATCGAATCGGGGGCGACAACCATCACCTGACTTACACCCCACAAGGGAATCTCCGTCGAACGTGTCTGCTGGCCGCCCTCCGACTGGCGAAGGGCCGTTAGCGCACCGTGAAGTTCTCGACCGCGATCGTCTCCCGCATCGGTGGAGTCGGCCGGTCGACCGGCGCCGCAGTTTGTACGTCGGACGTTTGAACGAGCACCGGTCCCAGCATCACCAGCGTGAGCAGACCGCGGATTCCGGACGGGGCCTCGATTTGGATCCCCCTGATGGCCAGCGAACCCAGGTGCGCGTCGGTCGTGAGGTGTCGCTGCAGGACGGAGCTGAGGCGCGGACCGACGAGCGCCACCAGCGCGAGGCCCGCGATTGCCGCGGCCAGACCGGAGGTATCGGTGAGGAGCAGCACCGCAACGACGGCAGCAGCCAGCCCCATGTCCGTCGCCAGCAGGGCGGCGGCGCTGCGCGGATCGACCGCCAGCGTTCGTTCTCCGGCGCGCAGTCGAGCCAGCGCCTCGGACGCCGCGTCCGCGACCATGGCCGGAGAGGCTCCGCCCCGGACGACGAACCCCGCGGGGCTCGCCAGCGCGACCAGACCCGAGTGCCCGGAGCGCTGCCGCAAGATGTTGACCGTCGCGTGACCCAGGGCGAGGTTGCGGCGGGCGTGCCGGTCACGCAAGAGCAGCCCGAACTGACCGGGCGCGGCGAGGAGCGCGCTGAGCGCGGCCAGGTTTGTGCCAACCGCGGCGGTGACCCTCAGCGCCGCCACGCCGAGGAGGAAGAACAGGGAGAGCAGAAGCACGGTTCCTCGCGTTCTGGTCCCGGAACATGAACGGGACATCGAGAAGTATGCCAGATCGCCGACGCTCTTATGGGGACCGGCGAACTAAACTTGATACGTGCCGCTGCAGATCTTGGTGTTCCCGGCTCGAACCGGGCTCAACCAGTCGCGGTCCGTCATGTCGAAGGCCAGCTGGTCGAGATGAAACCCGCTCTTGACCACCGCGGTGCGGAGACGCCCGGCCGGTCGGAACCCGACGCGCGTGAGGACAGCCGCCGAGCGGGCGTTCGCGCTCCAGACGAAGGCACGCAGGGCGCGCAGCTGATACGTGCCGAACGTGAGGTCGAGCAGCAGTCGCAGCGCCTCAGTGCCGTATCCCCGGCCGCGCTCCGACGCGGGCCACAGCGCGATGTCGACCTCGCCCGTGCCGTGTACCCAGTCCAGTTCCCAGACGCCGACGTAGCCCAGCAGGTGGTCATCGGTGACGCGGCAGACGGCCAGCTCCAGCGTCTGAGGCGGCTGCCGCGCGCCGATGTTGCGGATCCACGCGGCGAATGCAAGCGGGCTAGCCGGGATGCGACCGCGGCCGAGAAAGAACGTCTCGGTCTCGTCCGCGGTGAAGCCGGCCAGTGCGGCGGCGTCGGACTCCTCGAGCGGCCTCAGATACACCCGCGGGCCGCGAGCCATTGGCTCACGCACCGATGGCGCCGGTCACGCGCTGCTTCCGCCCCGCCTGCTCGGCGCGCCAGCGCTCGCGACCGGCCAGGTACTCGTCGCGCAGCAGGTCGAAGACGAACTCCCCCTGGTAGACCCCGTGCTTCGTGGCGGTTGTCTGGAGCCGGCCGGCCTCCCGGTAGCCCTGGTGGCGCACCGCGGCGGCCGAGCGCCAGTTCGGCTGCCAGACGAACGACCGGATGACGTGGAGCTGCAGATGGTCGAAGATGTACTCCAGCAGCAGCCACTTTGCCTCCGGGCCGTAGCCCTTGCCGCGCGCGGCGACGTCGCCCAGGTAGCTCTCGCTCTCGCCGGTCCGGTTCACCCAGTCCAGCCTCGAGACGCCGAGCATGCCGATGAACTTGTCGTCCTCGCGCAGACAGACGGCGAGCTGGATCGCACGTGGCGGCTGCCGCCGGTGGAGCTCCGTGATCCAGTGCTCGAGGGCGATCGGGCTGTGCGGCACGCGCCCTTCGTCGAAGAAGCTTTCCGTCTCGGCGGCGGAGAACGCCGCAAGCGAGGCGGCGTCGGACGTCTCGAGGGGGCGGAGGTACAGCCGCTCGCCGGCAAGGATCTGGTTACGCATCGGCGCCCTCCAGCGTGGGGTCGACGGACTGGTAGATGAGCAGGTCGACCCGCTGGCCGCCGCGCGCCACGTGCTCGCGCAGGCGCACGCGGCAGCGCATCCCCGCGGCTTCCGCTGCCCGCAGCGTCGCGGCCTCGTCGGCCGGAATCTCGGTGCTGACGACCAGGCACTCCAATTCACCGCGCAGCCACGGCACCAGCAGGCCCAGCGCCTCGCCGCGCAGGTCGTCCGCGTCGGGCGCCCACGGCGCCATGTGGAATCCGAGCTGAGCCGAGCGGCCATCGATGCGCAGGCGGGCTCCGCCGACGACCTCGCCGCCGTCGTTGCGCGCGATGGCCAGTGTCCGGCGCCTGGACCAGGGCTCCTGGTGCTCCTCACGGAGAAACTCGGCCGCGCGGGAGGCGTTGATCGGGAAGAGGCTGTCGAACCAGGCCGCGGCCGACTCCGCGTCGCTCTCGGCGAGGGCGCGCAGGTAGACGGTCGGACCGGTCAGGTAGACGGCTCGCACGGGTACTCCTTTCACACGTCTCGAAACGCGTCGTCGCGCGGCCTAGCCGCTGCGCTTCAGGCGTCCAGTTCGCTTGGCGTAGCGCTCGACCGACGAGAAGACGGCCATGCCGAGCGGAATGGTGATCGCGCCGATGAGCGCCATCGGCACCAGGTAGCGGAGGACCTGCCCGGTGCCCGCTCCGTCGAGCACGGTGGCGCGCATGCCGTCGAGGACGTAGGTGGCCGGCGAGATGCGGGCAACCGTCTGCATCCAGCCCGGCAGCACCGAGATCGGGTAGTAGACGCCCGAGACGAGCAGCAGGACCGACGAGATGATGAACGTCATCTCCTCACCCCGCTCGGTGAAGAGGAGCGGCAGGACGGCCGCCATGATCCCGATGCCGATGAAGGACAGGCTGCCGATGAGGATGACGACCAGCGCTCCGACGAAGTTGGCGTGCCCCAGGCTGACGTCGAAGAACAGCGCCAGCGCGCCCAGCAGCACGGCCGTGCGAACGATGCCGTAGGCCACACTGAACAGCGACACGCCGAGCATGTGCGTCAGGCGTGAGACCGGCGCCATCATCGTGTACTCGATGGTCCCCTCCCAGCGCTCCCAGGAGATCATCTCGCTGATGTTCGCGAACACCGAGCGCAGGTAGGACCACACGAGCGTGCCGATCCCGAGGTACAGGATCAACTGGTCTCCCTGGACCTGCTGGGCCTTGCCGATGTACATGACGCTTAGCGAAGACGTGACGTTGTAGACCAGAAACGCAATCTCCCAGCCCCAGTAACGGCGGACCAGGAACACGTTGCGCTCGACGAAGGCGTAGGACGCCCTGACCTCGCGCCACAGTCCCCCGGCTCCCGGAGACGAGTGACTCCATGAATCGGCCATCGATCCCCCATTCGCGCCGGCGCCAGGCCGTCAGGCGACCTGCCCGTCCTCGACGTCGACCGCGTCGGGCGGCCGACCCGTGAGCTGAATGAACGTCTGCTCGAGGGTCAGGTCGGGTAGGCCGGCCCCCGCGGCGGCCCGTCTCCTCAGGCCGGTCGGCGAGTCGATTGCCACCAGTCGACCCCCGTCGAGCACGGCGATCCGGTCGCACAGCCGCTCGGCCTCGTCCATGTCGTGGCTGCACAGGATGATGGTGGCGTCGTGCTCGTCGCGCAGGCGGATGACGAACTCCTGCACGTCCTTCTTCGAGCGCGGGTCGAGTCCCGTAGTCGGCTCGTCGAGCAGGAGGAGCACCGGAGACGTCAGGAAGGCGCGCGCGATCGCCACCTTCTGCTGCATCCCACGTGAAAGCTGCTCGAGCGGCTGGCCGATGCGGGGGCGCTCCAGCCCCAGCGCCACCAGAATTTGCTCGATTTCCCGGCGCAGGCCGGCCCCACCGCGGCCGTAGAGGCGGACCGCGTAGAGCAGGTTCTCCATCGCCGAGAGCTTCTTGAAGAACGACGCCTCCACCGAAACGCGGTTGATCAGGCGCTTCACCGCCGCCTCGTCGCGACCGATGTCGTACCCAAAGACGCGGACGGACCCCGCATCCGGGATCAGCAGCGTCGAAAGAACTCGGATGAGCGTCGACTTGCCAGAGCCGTTCACCCCGAGGACGCCGAAGATCTCCTGCTGACGGACGCTGAAGCTCACGTCGTCGAGCGCGTGGACCGTCTGGATCGGACGATGCCGGATCAGCGAGCGCCGGACGAAGCGCTTGGAGAGGTGCTCGACGGCGACCGCGTCGACCTGCCTGGGACCTCCGGTCGCAAGAATTGGCTGGCCACCACCGGTTCGCATGCGTTCGCCTCTCTGCACGGCTCGCCCGTTGGCTGGACAAACAAAAACCGCGGGCGAGATTTTGTTGCTCGGCCCGCGGCGGGATTGACTCAGCTGGTGTCAGCGCGTCACGTCATCCCGCCGGCAGGCAGCTCCGCCCCACAGGCCGCACGATGGAACCGCCACCACGGGAGCGGTCCATCAGCCGGCTGTGGAATTCGAGGTTCGCGCTCATCTAGCGTACCTTCCCATGCCCAAGGGCCTGCGCCGCGACGTGCTCCATGCGAAGCCGACCCGGCCATTCTAGAGGTATCGGTCGAGGAATGTCAACGCCCGGCGAGACGTGGGCCGGCGCTCGGAGGGCGCCA
>Ga0307374_10004893_pt1 | contig 22042 bp, 18 predicted proteins | sample OX3MG_FD_202532 | JGI IMG/M metagenome (GOLD analysis project Ga0307374, IMG submission 202532) | Soil microbial communities from Risofladan, Vaasa, Finland - OX-3 | ecosystem: Environmental > Terrestrial > Soil > Coastal area > Acid sulfate soil | place: Finland: Risofladan, Vaasa | collected...
CGAAGTTTCCCTTCCGCCGTGGACATGTCCATTTTCCGAGCGCGCGAAATCAGATAATCGACGTAGGTGGGCGCTTCGCTGAGCAATTTCGTGTAAGCCGCGGCGCCTTCGGATCGAATAAAGCTGTCGGGGTCCTTCCCTCCCGGCAATGCGAGCACGCGCACCTCGGCGCCCTGCTCGAGCAGGATCGCCAGCGAACGCTCGGTAGCGGCCTGGCCCGCGGTGTCCGGATCGTAATTGACGAGGATGCGGCGCGTGAAGCGGCTCAGCAGTTTCACCTGCGGCTCGGTCAAGCTCGTGCCGCAACTCGCGACAACGTTGGAAATTCCCGCGCGCGCCACGGCAATCGCGTCCATGTAGCCTTCGACCAGCACGGCGAAGTCGCGTTGCCGCAGCGCTTCCTTGGCGCGATCCAGGTGGTATAGGACGTTGCTCTTGGAATAGATGGGCGTCTCGGGCGAGTTCAGGTATTTCGGCAGGTCGTCGCCCAGGGCGCGCCCGCCGAACGCCACGATTTTCCCCGAATCGTTGGCGATCGGAAACATCACGCGCCGCCGGAAACGGTCGAAGAAGCGCCCGTTGGCGTCGCGGCTGAACAGGCCGGAAACTTCCAGAACTTTTTCGGGATATTTCTGCTTCATCGTGCGCAGTAGCGCTTCGCCGCCCGACGGAGCAAAGCCGATGCCGAAGCGCGTCATCGCTTCCGAGTCCAGCCCGCGATCGAGCAGATACGCTTTCGCCGCGCGGCCTTCCGGCGTGCCGTTCAACTGCTGCGCGAAAAACGCCGCCGCCTCGCGATGCATTTCCACCAGCGAAGTGCGCTGCTGATTCTGCTGGCGCTCCTCCGGCGTGCGTTCCCTGGCGCGCGGAATGGCGATGCCGCATTTTTCAGCCACGGCGCGCACCGCGTCCGGAAACGTGAGCTTGTCCATCTCCATCACGAACTTGAAAACGTCGCCGCCCGCGCCGCACCCGAAGCAGTGATAAATCTGCTTTACCGGATGCACCGCAAACGACGGCGTCTTTTCGGAATGGAACGGGCAAAGCCCCGTGAAATTCTGCCCGGACTTTTTCAGGCGGACGTACTCCCCCACCACGCGGACAATGTCCGCCTGTTGCTTCACGCGATCCGCAAAAGAGCCCGCTTCGGCCATAGGCGCACGATGGGAGTGCTGGAACCCGTATTGTACACGGGGCAGCGCCGCAGCGTCGCGTGTCTGCACGGGCGAAGCAGTCCTCTTCCCGGGCCGTGGCAACTCATTCGCAACACATGGCTCGGGCGTGTGATAAATTGCCGGCGTATAAAGTTCCGCGACGCCGGTAGGGCTCAGGGGAAGGACGCGCATGAGAAAACTTTCCAGAAAATATTTCGCCGGGATGGCCGCCTTCGTATTGAGCTGCGCGCTGCTTGCCGCAACGGCCGCGCGCGCCGATGAAATCAAGGTTGTAACTTCCGGAGCGTTTTCGGCCGCCTACCTGAAATTGGCCCCGCAATACGAACGCGCCACGCACAACCAGATTGTGACCGAGTTCGGGCCCTCCATGGGCACCACGCATAACGCCATCCCGCTGCGCCTCGCGCGGGGTGAACGTATTGATGTGGTGATCATGGCCGCGCCCGCGCTGGCTGGCCTGATCCGACAGGGCAAGGTCCGCGCGGGCAGCCGGGTCGATCTGGTCGAATCCCACATCGGCATGGCCGTCAAAGCTGGAGCGCCCCGGCCCGACATCAGCACGGTCGAAGCGCTGAAGCGCACGCTGCTGGCGGCAAAATCGATTGGATATTCCGATAGCGCCAGCGGCGTTTACCTTTCCACCGTATTGTTTCCGAAGCTGGGGATCGTCAACCAGATCCAGGGCAAGGCCAGGAAAATCGAGGCCGATCCGGTGGGCGGGGCGGTGGCGAAGGGAGAGGTGGAGATCGGATTCCAGCAGATCAGCGAGCTGCGCCCGGTGAAAGGCATCGACATCGTGGGAGAGCTGCCGCCCGGGGCGCAGCATGTCACGGTGTTCGCCGCGGGCATTCCGCAAACGGCAACGCATCCGAAAGCGGCCAGGGCGTTCATCCAGTGGCTTGCGTCACCGGCGGCCTACGCGGTAATCAGAAAAAGCGGGTTGACTCCTGCCCACACGGCTGGAAATTAACCGGCCTGGCGCGCGCACCGGCGAAAAAAACGTCCCGCCCAGAAGCTCAGCGGCGTAAGAACCAATAGCACGCCGCACATGATAAAAAATTCGCGATAAATAGGGCCCGCCGGCGGAAATTGCACCGTCAGGATGCCCGGTCCCGATGATTCGCTGGTAATTCTGCCCACCGAGCCGGCGTGCAAGATCCAGCTTTTCACGCCCTCCATTCCGCGAACTGCAAATTCACCGGCAAGTCTGGCGAAAAGCAGAAGATCAAAGGTGAGGAGCAGGGCGAAAAGAATCCTCGACAGGATGGAAAGCAGATAAAAGGTTCTCTTCATGATCGGTCAGACGCCATATCCAAAGTGTTTGTGCCTTATTCCTTCAGCTCCACCACGGTGATTGCGTTTCCGCCGCGTTCCTCGGCTTCGGCATGGATCGTTTCGACCAGCGGATGCGTTTTCAGGAATTCGGCAAGACCGCGGCGAAGCGCGCCCGTGCCGTGTCCGTGAATGATGCGCAACTGGGACGAGCCGGCCAGCGCCGCCTGATCGAGGAATTTATCCACGCGGCGCGTGGCTTCCTCCACCGTGCAGCCGATCAGATTGATTTCTTCGCCGGCGGGCTCCGCGGAAGGCTGCGTGCTCATCGTAACGCCGCGCGGCAGCGAAGGCCTGGCGGGCGCGGCGCTGCCGACAATCTCCAGAATGTCGGCCAGTGCGATTTTCATGCGCAGGGGTCCCGCTTCGACTTCGGCGCCGGCATCGTCGCGGCGGCGAATCGTTACGGCCGTGGGCAGGCCGCGCACGCGGACGCGCGCGCCGGCTACCAGGTCGCTATGCGCGACAGGTTTTGGGGATTGCGCGGCGGCAACGCCCAGATCGGCCTGCGAATCGGAAAGGTGCGCGACCGTTGCCTGGTCGGCTTGCTCGCGGGCGTCGCCGCGCGCTTTCCCGATCTTGCGGCGCGCCTGCTTTTCCAGTTGTGCGCGCAGTTCGCGTTCCTTCACGGTTTCGATGACGCGGGCGACTTCCTTCTCATGCTTTTCAATCGTCTGTGCGAATTGCAGCTCGAGTTCCTTTAGGCGGGCGCGCTGCCGGGCGGTCCACTCGGTCTGCAGCTTCTTTTTTTCTTCGGCAAAGCCCTGCGCGGCGAGCGCGGCTTCGCGCTTCTGGGTTTCCAGTTCGTCGCGGCTGCGGTGCAGGTAGGCGATCAGCGCGGCGGCCTCGTGCGCTTCGGGAGAAAGTTGCGCGCGCGCACGGTCGATGACGTTCGCGGGCAGCCCGAGCCGCCGCGCGATGTCGATGCCGCTCGACCCGCCCGGCACGCCCACCATCAGGCGGTAGGTGGGCCGCAGATTCACTTCATCGAATTCGACGGCGGCATTGAGCACGCCTGGCGTGGTCGAAGCATACGTCTTCAGCCGGTCGTGGTGCGTGGTTGCCAGCGTGAGGCAGCCGCGCGCGCGGAACTCATCAAGCAGGGCCACGGCGAGCGCCGCGCCCTCCTCGGGAGCCGTGCCCGTACCCAGTTCGTCGACCAGCACCAGCGAGTGCGACGTGGCCTCCTCCAGCATCGCGCGCACGTTGAGCATGTGCGCGGAAAAGGTCGAAAGGTCCGCCGCGATGGACTGTTCGTCGCCGATGTCCACGAGCACGCGATCGACCAGCGGCAGCCGCGCCGTTTCCGCCGCGACGGGAATGCCGGATTGCGCGGAGAGCACGGCGATGCCCACCGTTTTCAGGGCCACCGTCTTCCCGCCGGTGTTCGGGCCGCTTATGACAAGCACGGTTTCCCGGCTTACACCCGGCAGGTTGCCCGAGCCCAAGCCGGCGCCAAGCGCCAGCGTCATGGGAACGACGCTGCGGCCATGCGCGCGCAGGGTATCGGCCAGGACCGGATGCCGCGCGTCTTTTAATTCAAGATAAGGCAGTTCCGGAGAGGGCGTTTCCGGCGAAAAAAGGCCGCGCGAATCGCCCGCGGTAAATTCCGGCAGCGTGCAATCGAAATCGCGGGCAAAACGTGCGCGTGCGAACACCGAATCGAGTTCCGCGACGGTTTCCACGGCAAAGCGCAGCGGTCCGAGATTGGCGCGCAAGCGCGCGGTCAATTCATCGAGGATGCGCGCGATTTCCGCGGCCTCGTCCTCGGAAAGCTGCACGAGCCGGTTGTTGAATTCGATGGTTTCAAACGGCTCGACAAACACGGTTTGCCCGGTGGCGCTGGCGGCGTGCACGACGCCTTGCACCTGTTTTCGCTCGGCGGCGCGCACGGGAATGACAAAGCGGTCGTTGCGCAGCGTGACGTAGTCTTCTCCGGAATCGCCGCCGCGCGCGCGCAGTATGTGCTCGAGCGATTTGCGGATCGTTTCGCGCGTGCGTCCCATGCTGCCGCGAATGCTTTTCAGTTCCGGCGAGGCGTCGTCGCTGATTTCGCCGTTGGGCAGCACGGCGCGGCGGATGGCCGCGGCCAGCGGACGCAGATCAGAGAGAGCCGCCGATCGCGTCCTGAGCAACGGAAATTTTCCGGCGGAATCAGGAGAACCCTCGCGCGAAGGTTCTCTTTGCAGGCTTTCGCGCAGCCAGGCGACCGTGTCCGCCAGCGTTACCGCATCGAGCAGCAACTGCGGCGCGAGCACGGATACGGGCGATTCGAGTTCGGCGAGCCATCGCTCGGGATCGGCCAGCGATCCGAATCCCATTTCCGCGCCGTCCCGCTGGAATGCGACCGCTTCGGCGATCAACGCAAACGCGGCGTCCAGCGCGGCCCGGTCCAGCGAAAAAGCGAGCGCCTCGACCGCGCGGCGCCCGGGCGCGCACGTCGTACGGCGGCGCAGCAACTCGCGCAGCCGGTCAAATTCGAGAATGTCCTCTGCGGTGCGCGACACTTTTTACTTTCCTTCCCCGCGCAGGCCCCCGCCCGCCAGCCGCGCGGCCAGATATTCTGCGGCTTCGGCGGGCGTGGGCGCCTGGTGCACCAGGGCGTCGCCGGATTCGCCCCGGCGGGACGCACGCCCATGCTCGACTTCGCGCACGCGATCCAGAATCGGCCGCCAGAAATCTCCGAGCACGACAAACGGACAGGGCTCCATCGATTTCTTGTTGAGCATTTCCCAGACCACGGCGAGTTCGACCAGCGTGCCCGTGCCGCCCTTGCACGCGACATAGCCGTCGCCCAGGCGCACCAATTCGAACAGGCGGTCCTGCCAGGTGGCCATGCGCGTTTCCTCATCCACCCAGCGGTTGACGCGCGACCTGAAAACACTCGACGTCACCGCGATCACGCGCCCGCCGGATTCGCGCGCCCCGCGCGATACCCCTTCCATCACTCCGCCGTAGCCGCCCGTGCACACGGCAAACCCGGACGATGCCAGCGCGCAGCCCAATTCGAACGCTTCCACGTAATCCGCGTTCCCGTCTTCCAGGTGCGAACTGCCGAACACCGTGATGATTTTTGTTTGCTCTACCATGCTGTCATGCAACGCCATTTTCCAAAGGGCTGAGCGAGCCTTTCCAGATTTGAAACTTCAGCGGCTCAAGTCGAAGGTTCCGATTTTGCCGGGGCCGCGACCTGCGGAACCGATTCCGCACCATGATGCCGGCGTCCGCGACCCTTTTTTATTTCCTTACCTTCCGCAACTTCTTCCTTTCGTATTTCCTTTTTTCTTTCCTTTGAATCGCCTGCGGCGCCGGCCTGAAATCCTCCACCATCGCCACGGCAATCGCGTCGATCACCCGGTTGGCGTCATGCGCGCTCAGGCTATTGTTGTTTCCCATGATCGAAAACAGGAGATGCTCCCCGCGAAGCGATGATGCGTAACCGGAAAGCGAATTCACATGACCGATTGTGCCTGTTTTCGCGAAAATGCGCCCGGCGGCAGGCGTATTTTTCATGCGGTCCGATAGGGTGCCATCTTCTCCGGCCACCGGGAGAGAGGAGCGGTACACCTGGCCCCAGGGCTGCGTGGAGGCGTAGCGCAGCATTTGCACGATCGCACGCGGCGTGACCAGATCCTTGCGCGACAGTCCTGATCCGTCGCTGAGCAGAACGTCGCCTTCGGCAACGCCCGCGGCGCGAAAAAAATCTGCGGCCGCCTTCAGGGCGTCTTCATAACCGGTTGCGCCGGTCTTTTCATGCGCGGCGAGCAGGAGCAGAAGCTCCGCGTGGAGGTTCTCGCTGTTTTTATTCGTCAGGCGAATATCGTCGGCAAGCGGCACCGAAGTATGCTCGGCCAGAACGGTCTGGGGCGCTCCGCGGCCGGGCTGTGGATCGCCGGCATGGCGGGAACGCGCGCGGCCATCGATTTTCACGTCCCGGGCCTGGAGAAGGCGCACCAGAAGGTGGGCGGCGTACTCGGCGGGTTCGTCGACGGCAATCGTGAGCCTGCGCGGCGGCGCGTTCAGCGGCATCACGCCGCTCACGCGAATCACCCGCGAGCCGGGATCGCGCGCGACGGCCAGATTTTCCTCGCTGTCGCGAGCGCCGGTGCGGATTGAATTCTCCACGGTATAAAAACCGGCCGCCAGGCCCGTATCGTAGATGGCCGGGGCTCCCACGCGAGGTCCGGGACGCAAGGTCAGTGCGAACGTATTGTCGTTGACGACGATGGCGGAAACCGCGGCGCCGTAGGACCAAAGGGTGTCGTCAACCGTCCAGCCGCTCGGAAATTGCTCGTGCTGGAACAGGCTGTCATCGGCAATCACATCTCCGGTGATTTCCTTCACCCCGCGCGCCGCGACGGCATCGGCAAGCTCGGCAAGAACCTTTTCGGGCGGCCCTTCGCGCTCCTCATTCTTGTCGTAGGGAAATTTCCGGTTGGAAAGATTCGCGTCCCCGCCCCCGATCAGAACCAGATCGCCGTTCAACCGGCCGTTCGCTTCGAGCGCACCGTCCGAAACCACCGTGGTTTTCACGCGGTAGTCCGGCCCAAGCGTTGCCAGGGCAAACGCCGTCGTGAACAGCTTGGCGTTGGAAGCCGGCGCAAAGTATCTGCCGGCATTGCGCGCGTACAGAATCTGCCCCGTGGCGGCGTCGGTCACCAGCACACCCCACGATCCTTTGTCCGGGCCCGAAGCGCCAAGAATTGCCGCCACACGTCTGCCGAAGCGCGCCGCGTCCGGGCCCTTGGCGAGTTTCACTCCGGTGACATCCGCGCTGAAGTTCACCGATCGCGCGGGCCGCGGCTGCGCCAAGACTTTCGGCGCGCAAGCGAAGACAACCAAGCCGAACATGGCGCATCCAATGATGAGTATGAGTCGTCTTCTGTGCAAAGCCATCCAGCCGCTCCCAGGGAGAATCCGCGAAGAAAAAACGATTATAGTTTACACTCTCGCGGGAACTCGGGACGAATATCGATTCCCGGTTCGCCCTCGCATTGCGCGAGAACCGAAGACGCTCTATGATGACACGGGGAACCAGCCCGGAATATGCTCTGCTCGACTTCGAGGAGGAATACACTGATGAGAAAGATGATTTCGCTGCTGGTGGCACTCGCGCTTTTCTCCATTCCCGCCTTGGCCGCACCGGACAACAGCAAGGAAACCGACCGGGTCAAAAATGCAGGGACCGTGCTGTCTGAAATTTTGAACATCCCGGACGACATTCCGCAAGACCTGCTGGATAAGGCGGAATGTGTCCTCATATTCCCCTCTGTGCTGAAATTCGCGATCGGCCTTGGAGGAAGCTATGGCCGCGGCGTGATGATCTGCCGCAGCGGCGAACATTTCACCGGCCCCTGGGGCGCACCGTCCATGACGGCGCTGGAGGGCGGAAGTTTTGGATTCCAGCTGGGCGGTCAGGCGACTGATTTTGTGCTGCTGATCATGAACCCGCGCGGCGCAACGGCCATTTTGAAAAGCAAGGTAAAGCTGGGCGCGGACGTGGCGGCGGCAGCGGGGCCGAAGGGCCGCAACGCTTCCGCCAATACCGATGCCACGCTGCGCGCGGAAATTCTGTCTTATTCGCGCTCGCGCGGATTGTTCGCGGGCATTTCGCTGGAGGGTTCGACGTTGCGGCCCGACAACAATGCCAACGAAAAACTTTACGGAAGAAAGGTGACCGCCACGCAAATTGTGCGCCAAGGCGTGGTTGCGGTGCCGCCGTCGGCCCAGCAGATGGTCGCCCTGCTCAACAGGAAGTCTCCCAAGGACCTGTCCGATCCCGAGTCACTGAAGTAATATCGCGCCCGCTGCGGGACGCCGCGCCATCCACTGCAGGATGCGGCGTCCGGGCGGACGCATATGCGTGGAATCGCCCTGCCAGGGCCCGTTACCGAGGCCCTTCCCAGAGAATTGGGCGCACCAGCTTGCGCCCGGAGCGCGGTTCGACTAGGCTGAACGCATTGCGCGTGACTGCCGCACCGATTTTGCGATACGTTTTTGCAATGTAGCAGCGCAACGTATCGGGGCAATGCATAAAATTGCCCGGGAGCAAAACCCTTGGCTGGAAATTCGATCTGTCCCATTTGCCAAAAACGCCGCGCCGAGCGGTACTGCCCCGCCATGGGCGAGAAAATCTGCGCGATCGATTGCGGAACCGGACGCGAAGTCACCATCGATTGCCCGGTCGATTGCTCCTATCTGCTGGCGGCGCATCGCTGGGAGCAAGACCATCCGAAACCCCTCGCTGAAAACGAAATCCCGTTTCCGGACGTTTCGCTGCCCTCCGATCTGGTTCACTCGCGGGAAACAACACTGTCCGGCATCGGATACACAGCCGCAACCTACTCGCGGGAGAATGGCTCGCTTACCGACGCGGACGTCTTCGCCGCAACACATGCGATCGCCGAGGCCTACCGCACGCTTCTTTCCGGCATCTATTACGAAAAGCCGCCTGACTATCCCATTGCCATGGGACTCTACGCCGCACTTGCGAAATTCCTCGAAGACGAAAAGCAGGTCGCAAGCGAACATCCGGAATCCCCCGGCCCGAAAGACGTGGAACTGTTTCACCTGCTGGTGTTTTTTCTGCGATTTGGCCGCCTGCGGTCCAATGGACGGCCGCGCACGCGCGCGTTCGTCGAATTTCTGAAGACACAGTTCCCGGTGGAAGCGGCCGCAGCCGCACAAGAACCGCGCATTATCATGCCCTAGGGAATGACGTATCACGCAGCGGATCAAATTCCCTGTCCCATCTGCCCTTTGTTGCTCTTCTCGCCTGACACTGTTTTGCCAGCCAGGTCAAAAATAATGTAGTCCGTCATTTCTTGGTTTTAGCAGGACAGGCTTTAGCCTGCCGGGTTTGCGTCGGCGGCTCCGATACAGCTGCGACAGGCTGTAGCCTGTCCTACTGGTGGGGGAGGCGCGAATTCGGGGCCGAAAATGAGTTGCCGGCCACGATCACCGGCAGGCGAGAGGAGGAGAAGGCGAGACGTGCGATGCCGACGCGTTCGGGCACGGACCCTGGTGGTAGCAGGGCATCGCGCCCGCTGCCCCGGATGGCTGGGGCGTCGGGGAATAAGGTGGGTGTGGGGTCGGTCCTGCGGCCACGCAGAACCCTGTTTGGGTTGAAAGCAGGATTCTGAGAGGCCGTAGGAATCGTGGTTGCAGTCGCCACCACCCGTCTCGCGAAGCACGGGGGAAGTATTTCGTCTTATGTTCGCCATGTCAAGGATTATTTTTCGCTTTTTATTCGCTCTCACTAATACCCTCTTCCCCTTAGGATTGCCGGGAAGCGAACCGGTGCAGGTGACGCTTGGGACTCGCGCACGCAAGGCCTTCGCAGGTCACGCCATACCTAGAGCTATACTTGGAAAAGGACAGGGAGCCCTCTAATGGCACAGATTGGAATCCTGATAATCGACGACGATGCATCGACCCAATCGGCCCTGCGGCAAATATTGGATTCGGAAGGCTGGCATGTGCGGATTGCTCCGCTTCTCAACGAGGCGCTCGTCGAATTGTCGAGCGGTGAATGGTCCCTGGTTATTTTAAATATCGCGATGACCGGCCTGTCGGGGCCGGTGTACCTCACGTTGAAAGAACTGGAGCTGGCGCCAGCACTGGAAGATGGCAAAGTCCGTGCGCGCGTGCTGTTCCTGGTGCCGGAGGCGTCGGCAATGGCAGCGCAGGCAGTGCTGGAGAAGGAACGCCTGCCCTACGTGCTCAAGCCGTTCCAATTCAACGATCTGCTCGAAAAGGTCAGCGATCTGCTGATGGAAACCGAATCGCTCGATTCGCCAATTCGCCGTGTGCGTCATGAGGCCAGGGCAGCCGAACGCAAGCGCGATGAGAGCCGCGCCGGCCACGAATTCTCTAGCCGGGAAAGCCGCCGCGATACGGGGATGTTTGCCAATCGCAGAGAGTACGTCATGACCGAGGAAGAAATCACGGAATACGAAAGATCCGAAAAAGAAAGCCAGGAACAGAAAAAAAAGAATAAACCGCCGCAAAACGGCTATTGATTCCGCCAGGCACGGCGCCTTCCGCTCGAATGATTTCAATTATTTTGAAGACTCTTCCCTTGGACTGGGCGCCCACGCGCGGACCGTGCTATGGTCGCGCGTTTCGGCCAGCAGCCGGGCCATCGTGACCTGCAGCACGGGATGCCGAAGCGCGGGCGCCAGTTCAGCAAGCGGCACGAGCACGAAACGCCGCTCGGCCATGCGCGGGTGCGGAATTTCCATCTGCGTGGTGCGAACAATTTCGTCGCCATAAAGCAATACATCGAGATCGATGATTCGCGGGCCGCGGGCGATCAGTTTTTTGCTTCCCTGGCGGCGCTCGATTCCCTGCAGCGCTGCGAGCAACTCCCCGGCAGGAATATCGGTTTCGGCTTCGATGACGCAATTCACAAACCACGGCTGCTCGAGAAAATCCACAGGTTCGGTTTCATACAGCGAGGAACGGCGAAGCACGCGCACGCCAATTTCGGGCAATGCCGCGATGGCCCGCTCCAGGTTCGCGGCGCGATCGCCCAGGTTCGAGCCGAGGGAAAGATAAATAAGATTGCCTGCGGGCATACCTTGGAATGAAACCACAGATGAACGCGGAGCAACACAGATAAAAGCGGATAAAAGCCGGGATGGAACCGCTCAGAACCGGGTGGATTTCATCCGGAATATTTTTCAGAACAGGCCATGCTGCGAGCGGGGCGGCTCGAGGCCGAAATGTTTGTAGGCCAGGGCCGTGGCGACGCGACCGCGCTGCGTGCGGTCCAGCAGGCCGAGCTGCATGAGGTAAGGTTCGTAGATTTCCTCGATGGCATCCTCTTCCTCGCTGATCGATGCAGCGATCGTGCTGAGCCCCACCGGGCCACCCGAATATTTCTGGAGGATGGTGAGCATGAGCGTGCGATCGACTTCGTCCAAACCGTGCTCGTCGACGCCGAGCATGTGCAGCGCCTCGTTGGCCACGGCCAGGGTGATGTGGCCCTGGGCGCGCACCTGGGCGAAATCGCGCGCGCGGCGGAGCAGCCGGTTGGCGACGCGCGGCGTGCCGCGGCTGCGGCGCGCAATCTCAAACGCGCCGTCGTCGTCCACAGCGATGCCCAGAATCGACGCGGACCGGCGCACGATAATCACCAGATCCTCCGGCGTATAAAATTCGAGGCGATGAACGATCCCGAAGCGCGAACGCAGCGGCGCGGTCACCAGCCCCGCGCGCGTGGTCGCCCCGATCAGCGTGAAGCGGTTCAGAATAAACGGATGTATCCGCGCCCCCGCTCCCTGCCCGATCACCAGGTCAATCCGGTAATCCTCCATCGCCGGATAAAGGACTTCCTCGATCGCGGGAACGAGGCGGTGAATTTCATCGAGAAAAAATACTTCTTTCTGCTCGAGGGAAGTCAGGATGGCGGTCAGATCGCCCTTGCGCTCCAGCAGAGGTCCTGAACTCGTCTTGATCACCACGCCCAATTCGCTGGCAATGATTTGCGCGAGCGTGGTTTTGCCCAGGCCGGGAGGGCCGTAAAGCAGCACGTGGTCCAATGCTTCGCCGCGGCTGCGCGCCGCCTGGATGGCGATCTCGATGTTTTCCTTCACGCGCGACTGGCCGATGTAATCGGCAAAGCGCTTTGGGCGGACGCTGGCGTCGATGCGCGCGTCTTCGTCCAGCGCCGCGCCGGTAATGATGCGCTGCGAGGTTTTTTCCATTCGCGGATCGCTTCCTGCACCGGAAGTCATTTTTCGTATCCCTCGGGCGTGACCTTTGCGGCTGGCGGCGATCGTCCAGTCGCGATGTTTCTATCGCGCGGCCCTTGCGCCGGTTTGCGCGGGAGCCGTCAATTGCTGCAGGGCGCTGCGCAGAAGCGCTTCAAAAGTTTCCGTCGCGCCATCTATGCCCGCGCGCGCGACGGCCTTTTCGGCGACGCGCTGCTCGTAGCCCAGATTGAGCAGCGCGGATACGACGTCACCAGCAGTGCCCGTCGTCGCGACCGGCTGGCGGGCATCCTCGGGAACTTCCATCGCGGCCAGTTTGTCGCGCAGTTCGACAACAATGCGTTCCGCCGTCTTGCGGCCGACGCCGGGAATGCGCGTCAGGCGAACCAGATCTCCCGAGCGCACCGCGGGCACCAGATCGTCCACGCTCATGCCGGATAGAATTTTCAGCGCCAGCGACGGCCCCACGCCGGAGGCGGAAATCAGCAGCTCGAACAGATGTTTTTCGCGGGAACTCAGGAACCCGTAGAGCGAGATGGCATCCTCGCGCACCTGGGTATAGATCAGCAGCGTGACGTTGGAATGCAGATCCCCCAGGGCGTAAAACGTTGAGAGCGGAATGTACACCTGGTAGCCGACGCCGCCCACATCCACCAGAATCTGGTTGGGGCGTTTATCGCCGAGCGTTCCGCGGAGCTGAGCAATCATCTTTTGGCAACCTGTCCGCGATTATGGCGGCGCGCTGCTGGAGTGTCAACGCGAGCCGACCCGAATCACGCGCCGCGCCGGTCACGCCGCATCGATCGGGCGGTGACGGCGGCCAGGCCGAGCGACTGAACATGCTCCTGAACGGTGCGGTGAATGATGCGGAGTTTCTTGCTTTCCGGGCGACCACGGCGGCTTCGCCGCGAACAAGTACGGCGACGCAAGCCGGTGCACTGCCTGCAATTTGATTCGAACGATAAAATTAACGATACAAAATGTCTGCAACAACGATGCGCACGATCAACGGGCCGCGCGATCCTTGCGCAACGCTTCTTCGATCAACGCTTCCAGTTCTTCGCGCGTCACCGAAATGCGTTCCGGCTTACCCGGGGCTTCCGTGACGCTGTCACTGGTGACCGGGCAGCCGGGAGTGACTGTGAATGCCGTCGTCGTGCCGTAGCGGGCGCGCGCCGCGAGCAATTTCTCCACATCACGGCTGGACAGCAAAACTTGTTTGCCGAGCAACTCCGTCGCCAGCGATACCTGGGCAAAATGCTCGACCGTTTCCATGCGGAAAAAAGTGGTCAGCAAGTCGGGTCCGCAGGTCACCACGCCGTGATTGGCCAGCAGGAGCGCGTCATAGTGCTGCACCATGGGCTCGAGCGCATCGGAAAGTTCCTGCGTACCGGTCGTGCCATACGGCACAACCGGAATGCAGCCAAGACCGATCACCAGCTCGCTCAGCAGCGCCTTATTGAGCGCGATCCCCGCGGCGGCGTGCGCGGTGGCGATGGGCGGGTGCGCATGGCATACCGCATGAACGTCGGGCCGGCGATTGTAAATCAACAGGTGCATCGCCAGTTCCGAGGAAGGCTCGCGGCGCCCGGCCAGTTTCCGGCCCTTCAGATCCGTCACCACCAGATCGTCCGGAGTCATCAGTCCCTTGCCGATGCCCGTGGGAGAAGTGAGGACGCGGCGCGAATCCAGGCGCACGGAAATATTGCCGTCGGTGGAGGCGACAAACGAGCGGCCGTGGATCCAGCGGCCCGCCGTGCAAATTTCGCGGCGGTGCTCGTCTTCGGTCTTGCTTACACCGGGTGAAATGGATTCGGTGTGCATAAGTCAGGTTTGACCGGCCCTGTCCTCTCGGCCACCACGGAGGAAACTCCCTGTCGGCTTGCCGCAGGGCTTCCGGACGGTTCGCGGCATTCTACTCCTGTCAGGCATAGATTCCGCGCTCTTTCAGAGCGAAGGCCACGCGGTCGATCGCGAGCATGTACGCAGCGACTCGATTGTTCACTTTATGAGTACCCGCATAACGGACGACCTGTTCGAAGCTGTGTTCCAGGACGTCCTTCAACCGCTCGTTCACTTCCTTCTCCCTCCAGAAGAAACCCTGGCGGTCCTGCACCCACTCGAAATAACTGACCGTCACGCCGCCGGCGTTCGCCAGAATGTCCGGGATGACGAAGATGCCCTTGCCGTCCACAATTTCATCCGCCATCGCCGTGCAGGGACCATTGGCGCCTTCGCAAAGGATGCGGGTCTGCAACCGATGCGCGTTTTCGGAAGTAATCTGATTTTCCACCGCCGCGGGGATGACGATTTCCGCCGGCTGAAAAAGGATTTCCGTGGCGTCCATCTTCGCGCCGCCGCCCGGAAAATCCGGCAACGGCTGGCCCCGCTCAATGACCCAGTCGAGTAATTTCGGGATGTCGAAGCCGTTTTCGTTGTAGAGCGCGCCATGAATGTCGGCGACGCCGACGATCTTGTAGCCGGCCTGGTGCAGAAGCTTTGCCGTCATCGAACCCACGTTGCCGAATCCCTGAATGATGACGCGCGTATTCAGCCGCAGCATGCGGAACTTGGCCAGCGCGCGGTCGCAATTGATCAGCACGCCCCGGCCGGTGGCTTCATGGCGGCCCCGCGATCCGCCCAGGTCGATGGGTTTGCCGGTGACCACGGCCGTGGTGGTGTGCCGCATGTGCATCGAGTAGGTGTCCATGATCCAGGCCATGGTCTGCTCGTTTGTGCCCAGGTCGGGCGCGGGAACGTCGCGCTCGGGACCGAACCATTCGATCAGCTCGGCCGTGTAACGCCGCGTGATGCGTTCCAGCTCCCCCTTGGAAAGTTTTTCGGGATCGCAGATCACGCCGCCCTTGGCTCCGCCAAAGGGAATATTGACCACCGCGCATTTCCACGTCATCCAGCTGGCCAGCGCGCGCACCTCATCGAGCGTCACATGGGGAGAAAAACGAATGCCTCCCTTGCCCGGCCCCCGCACGATGGAATGGTGGACGCGATAGCCGATGAAAACATCCAGATGGCCGCTATCGAGCATCACCGGGATGTAGACGGTGATTTCCTTGTTGGGATATTTCAGGAAGCGGTACAGGCCCTCGTTGAGATTTAATTTTCGGGCGGCGGCTTCAAAGCGCGCTTCAGCGGATTCGTAAATATTGAATTCGTTTTTCAAAGCGAGCGTGGCCATCGAAATGGCCCCTCGGAATTCTGCATGGTGTCCGTTACCTCCAGGCCAGCCCGCGCGCTCGCGCCGGCATTTCCCTGGAAAAATTCGCCACAAAACCGTTCCCGGCCAGTATACGAACCGGAACCATGCGGCGCAAGGATGAGGAACCCGGTGTTGCCTGGGTGGAAAACTGAAAAGCCGCGCCGCTCCCGGTCAGCCGCGCGTGGCCTGGCGCTCGACAAATTCCTCGATCAGAAGCTGCGACAGCCGCGCCGCGTCATGGCGAACGACGGCGTATTCCTCCAGCAGATTGTCGAGCAGGCAGCGCACGCCCAAGCGCTGCAATTCCGCGACGTCCACGCGCACCGGCTCGGCGCCGCGCGACTTATATCGGCGCGCCACCTCTAGCGAGACCTGCTGGTTATTGGCCACAACCCAGTCAAACAGCTTTCGCCGCGTGTGACTGTAGATGACCCGCACATGATCGGCAAGCGAGAATCCGTCGGTCTCCCCCGGCTGCGTCATCAGGTTGGCGATGTAAACCCGCGTCGCGGAGGATTTTTCAATCGCTTCGGCGACGCCGGAAACCAGAAGGTTCGGCAAAATGCTCGTGTAGAGCGAGCCGGGACCGATCAAAATCAGGTTTGCCTGCGCGATCGCTTCCAGAACTTCCGGCAGGGGACGCACACGGCGGGGGTGCAACTGCAGGCGCCGAATTTTCTTTCCGCTTTTTGCGATGCGCGTTTCGCCGGAGACGATCTTCCCATCGATCATCACCGCTTCCAGAGAAACATTTTCCACCGTGGCGGGAAAAATTCTGCCTCGAATCGCCAGGACTTCCCCGCTGACGCGCACGGCCTCGGCGAAATCCCCCATCACGTGGGACAGCGCGGTTAAGAACAGGTTCCCGAAGCTGTGCCCCTTCAAACCGCGGCCCGCATCAAAGCGGTACTGAAACAACCGGCCCAGCAGCGCTTCGTCCTGCGATAGCGCGACCATGCAATTGCGAATGTCGCCGGGCGGCAATACCCGGTACTCGCGCCGCAAACGCCCCGAACTTCCCCCATCGTCGGTTACCGTGACCACCGCGGCGAGATCGCTGATCGGATGACGCCCCGCTTCCTGGCGGCGCCGGGGCACGAAATGCTTCAGCCCGCGCAGCAGTGTCGACAGGCCCGTGCCTCCGCCGATCGCCACAACACGCACCCCGGGCGTGACCGCGGTCGCCCGGGTCCGCCGCTTCGAACTAGGTTTCTTTGGAATCACAATCGGAACCACAATCCGGACCACAATCGGAATCACATCGCGATGTCACGAAGCCTGCCATCGCGCAGGTCTCAGCCGCCGGACGTTTCGCGCTCGGGATACAGCAATTCCGTAAAGCGAGGATCTTCCTGAAGGAACGCAAAATCTTCGTCGTTGCGGGCGTGATATCGATTTTCAGGACGCAACTGAATCGCGGTCTTCAAATTCTCCATCGCGGATTCGGTCTCTCCGGTGAGGCAATCGAGTGCCGCCATCGCATAAAAAACAAAATCCGCTTTGGGAGCCAATTTGAGCGCCCTCAGCAAATGGTCGCGCGCCTCGTCCCAACGGCCCAAATTCATCATGGCCACACCGGCCTGGTAATGTTCCTCGGGGGTGCGCAAAGCCGGCGTGGACTGCTTGGCCATTCGCTGTTCGGTAATGCGCAGATGGATTTGCGCGCGATCGGCAAGTTCTTTGCTCGGGCCGGCTAAAACCTTTTCCAGCAGTTCCTTGGCCTTGCCCAGCTTTTGTTGCTGGAAGCTCTGAACGGCCTGTTCGTATAGTTTCAGTTGCTGTTCGAAATGCGGGTCCACCATCTGACGAACGGCTTCGGCATGGGCTGCGACAGCCTTAGCAGCCTTATTTTTCAATGCCTTAGACTTACGAGAAGCAGTTGATTCCCGTTTGATGCCGCGTTTTGTTTTTCCCGTGCGAGCCATTTCGGGGAGTCTAGCAGAGGCGCTCCACGCCGTCAACGCAACTGCCAATCCCCTCGATCAAACCATCCGGGCCATCCGAAACAAAAAAACGCCAGGGAGAAGCAGGCATTCCCGTTCTCCCTGGCGATTCAATCTACTTTTTTTTCTTCGTTTTATTCATAGCGACTGGAGCCGCAGGCGCGGCCGGAGCAGGTTCGGGAACCAGGACTGCCTTGGCGGAATCGGGTAATTTGTCCGCATTGGCAACCAGCAGCGCCACTTGCCAAAGCTGCGTATCCGACAGGGCCTTTTTAAAGCCCGGCATCCCGGACAAGCGGATTCCATTCTGGGCCTTCCAATAACTTTCCTGCGGCGGATCATCGGTCACACCATGGCCCTTGAACAGCATGGGGGCATGGGGAAACATGATGTCGGAGATTACCGGAGACGGCTGATTGGGCAGGCCATGACATTCGGCGCAGTGATCCTTGTACACTTTTGCGCCGGCAACCAGGTTCGGCTCGTCGGCGGGAATGGGAGGCGCAGGAATTTTCTGTTCGTCGATGTGCGCGCTCAGCGCTTTGCGTGCCATCATATGCTCAAAAGGCATGGGCGGATCGCTGGTTGCCACCGGAGCCATGCCTGAATCGAAGTAGTAATAGACGGAACCGCTCAAGAGCAAAATGCCCACCACGATGCCGATCAGGAAGCTTTTAATCACAAGTTTTCTCCTCCGTGCGGTTTGAAAGTATAATCCAAATATGCATTTTTCTACTGCGTATAATTTCAAGAACCCGGGGTAAGACCGTCCTCAGGAGCTGCCCTCGGCGGCCACCAAATTCCGAGGGGCGGCAACGATCGCGCGCCCCGGCGCCTTCCACTTCGCAATTCGCCCGCGGACCGGCCTTCGCCAATCCCCAAGGCCTAAACCCAAAGTCTAAGAAATGACCGGCAGCAACAAATAAGGCTGCCGATCTTTTTCGGAATGCAGCGTGGTCTTTCCCGCAAACAGTTTCTCCGGGCGGTCCACCGGATCATCGTGCAGAAACGGCCCGCAACCTCGAAGCTCATTCTTGAAGTTGGAAAGTTTCCCTCCGCTGCATGCATGTTCGTAATCCTTGCCGCGAATCGTGAGCGCGACGCGGTAGCCCGCGGGAACTACGATGCTGGTGGGCCAGATCTCGATGTCCAGGTCAACCGGCACGCCCGGCTGCAAGGGTTGCCGTTCGTCATGCGTGTGATACGGGCGCCACGGCTTGGAGAGCGAGGGATCCAGCTTTCGATGGGAGGCGCGCAACCAGCCCTGGCCCACCGGCGTATGCGGGTCAATCGCGCCCTGAAAGACCACTTCCTGCAAGTCCGGCGAAAAAACGCGCAGCACGGCAAAAACGTCGGCGTCTTCGGTGGTCGAGGAAAGGAACAGTTTCAGTGCCGAAGGGCCCGTAATTTCCGTTTCCGCCGCCATCGGCGGCGTCAGGAACGTCAGGCCATCGCCCATCGCGTCAAACGAGAGGGCTCCGGGATTCGCCGCGGGTTCCGAAGTCAGAGCTCCGTTCGCAAAGTCGAAATAGAATTTTGTCCATTGCGTGCGCGCGAGCGGCCACTGCTGCTCGGCGCGCTGCTCGAAGCGATCGATGTGGCGGACCTGCAGCAAAGCCCGGGGCTGGAGGTCCCATCCGTTTTTTTCGCCCTTCAAAAAATAATCGAAAAAGCGTTTCTGAATTTCGCGGCCATAGTCGGTGTAAAAATGCGTCCAGTGTTCGTCGCCGTGCACTTCCAGCCATTTGTGCGGCGCAGCCGCGCGCATAAAACCTTCGAAATTGCCGCGGGGATGCAATCCCTGCCCGCCCCAGTTCGCCGCGGAAAGAAACGGCACGGTGATCCTGGACCAATCCGGAGAGCGGCTGATGCTGTACTCATCGTCCAGAGGATGCGCGAGCAGGTCGGCGCCGAAGTCGGCGCGATTGGCGGCCAGTTCCGCTTCCGAGAGAGTCTCAGGTCCGCAGACCAAGTCGCCGGTCGCGCGGCTGCGTGGCCCGCGTTCTCCCAGGCCGTGCTGGACGCTCTTAACCTGCACGTCATACCAGTTCTTCCAAAACGTGCAGAGAATTCCGCCGTGATGCGAGGTGTCGCGATACCATTCCGCCGCGCCCTCCCAGATGCACATGGCCGCCAAATGCGGCGGCTGCTGCGTTGCCACCTGCCACTGGTTGATTCCGTAATACGAAATGCCGTTCAGGCCCACCTTGCCGCTGCTCCAGGGCTGCTCGCCGGCCCAAGCGATCGACGCCGCAAAGTCGCGCGTCTCGCGCGGCGAAAATGGATTCACATAGCCGGGCGAGCGTCCGCAGCCCCGGCTGTCCACGCGCACACATGCGTAACCGTGCGGCACCCATTTCTCCGGGTCCACCACTTCCCAGCTCTGATATAGGTTGGTCGAACCGGCCGCGACGTCCGGGTGCTCGCGCACCATGATTTGCCAGGCGTCGGGATAGCCATCCTGAAAGGCGAGCCCCTTGGCGTAAGGCCCGTAGGTGAGCAGCACGGGATAGCGGCCTTCGCCGATGGGACGAAAAACATCTGCGCGCAGGATCACGCCGTCGTCCATGGGAATGGGCGCATCCCAATCGATCCTCATTCCATCCCGGACTTCACTTTTCGTTTGCGAATCATGTCCTTGTGTCATACCTGCTCCTCGCGATTGGGTTCAGGAGGGCAAAGGCTTACCCTTGGTTTCCACACCGAAGGGCAGGAGCATCAGCCCAACCACAAATGCAATTGCTGTGAGCGCCACGGGAAATCCCAAAGTCTGAAAATGGCGTATCCCCGCGCCGACAAGAAAAGTGGCGCCGGCGCCGGCAAAGCGCCCCACATTTTGCGCGAAGGCCAGCGCGCTGGCGCGGCATTCGGTCTCGTATTGCTCCGGCAACCAGAAAGAATAGACGGTATAGTTGGCCCCGCCGATCCCCAGGAAAAAGAGGCAGACGAAAAACCACCTCAGCGCGTCCGTCTGCAGGTAAAAAACATACCCGAACGTGACGACGATCACCACAAGCATCAGCGAATAAAAAGCCACCTGATTTCCCTTGCGTCCCAGCCGGTCGGCGATAAACGGCACGCTGAGCGCCCCCAGAATGGTTCCCACGGAAAGGATGGCCGTGCCGTCGGAGGCAAGGCGCGCGGCCTGGAAAGTCGAGTGCCCGGACCTGGTCGCCAGATATGTGATTGCCGCAGGCACGTATACGGTGCCTGCCCACAAACCGATGGTGGAAACGAGCTGGTACATGAGGTTGAGAAACGTGCGCAGGCGGTATCGCGGCGAGAAAATTTCAAGAAATGTCCGGCTCAGGGTCCATTTCTTGCCGGGCTGATCCCGTTTGGCTTCCCAGCGCGCCGGCTCGTGCATGCCTTTGCGGATAAAAATGACCAGCAGCGCCGGCACGCCACCGACGATGAACATCCATCGCCACCCATACCGGCTTCCCACGAAATAATTGGCCAGCGCGGCCAGAAAAAATCCGAAGTAATACCCCGTGTGCATCAATGCCGCACCCATCGTGCGGCGCGTTTCCGGCCACTCTTCCGAAATCAGGGTGGCGCCCATCGCCCATTCCCCGCCAATGCCGATCCCGGCGCAAAGCCGCAGCACCGCCAGCATCCAGATATTCGTGGAAAAAGCACTCAGAAAAGTAAAAATAGAAAAGCAGATGATCGTGAACATCAGGGTACGGACCCGCCCGAACCTGTCGGCGACCGGCCCCCAGAGCAAAGCCATGCCCCAGCCAATCAGGAACAGCGCGAACAGCAGCCCGCCGTAATATCCGATATTGGCGGTGGTGGCTGGAATTCCCGACTTGGGCAGCAGTTCCCGCATCGCGGGAACCAGAACCAATGCGTAGATGAACGAATCCATCCCGTCCAGCACCCAGCCGCCCCAGGCCGCCCAGAAGCTGCGGACCTGATTGGCGTTGAGCGGGACTCGTTTCGCGGCCAGGGAAGTTACTTCACCGGGTGCAGAATCAATTTGCGCACCCGCCAGTTGGCATTGTTAGCGACATAAATGTCATATTCGGATGAACCTGTGAATGCAGGATGCCGGGCAAACTCTATGATTGTTCTGCCGCCCCTGCAACATATTTCCGGGACTTTCCGCCCAGGATCAGCTTATAAATTCGGCTAGGGGCCGCATAGAGCATGCGGAGAACACGGAGCAAGCGCTTCTCGACCCGATGAAAGCAGGCGCACAAATCTTCCATGATGCAGACCGACTACAATTCGAGAATGCCGGGTATGCTTGTCCGCCGCCCGCGTTCACGAGTCCCCGCTGCAAGCTTGTCAGTGACCTGGCGTCGATTCTATTCAGTAGCACCGGACAATGCCACAAATTCCTTCCGATGCCGGGAGGGACCCTCCTGCTGCCTGTTGCGCAACAGTCACAGGTTTGAGCATTGGTCCGCTTTCCGGCCTATGCTATAAAAGAATTCCGGCGTGTCCGGACTACCGTGCCCTTTATCAACTTTCCTGCTCGCGAAATTAACTGCAAGCTCGTGTACTACGGGCCAGGTCTGGGCGGAAAAACGGCCAATTTGCAGTGGATTTATGACCATACGGGGTCCGCTCAAAAAGGGAAGATGATTTCCCTGGCGACGGAAACCGACCGCACCCTGTTTTTCGATTTTCTGCCCATTGATCTCGGCA
>Ga0307374_10004895_pt1 | contig 22041 bp, 14 predicted proteins | sample OX3MG_FD_202532 | JGI IMG/M metagenome (GOLD analysis project Ga0307374, IMG submission 202532) | Soil microbial communities from Risofladan, Vaasa, Finland - OX-3 | ecosystem: Environmental > Terrestrial > Soil > Coastal area > Acid sulfate soil | place: Finland: Risofladan, Vaasa | collected...
CCAACACTGCCTTCCGCATCGGGACGGACGGTTTGGTTGCTCCACTTCCGGCGGCCAGTCCTACGCTGCCGCAACCGGACTTCCCTGGAATTAACGACATCGCCGCGGGCGCGGGCGAGGCTCTCGATCCGAAATTCCGGCCCAACGTCGTTGACTCGTTCGACCTCACCGTTCAGCGTCAACTCTCGAGCAAAGTTACGCTGGAGGTTGGATATATTGGCCGCAAAATCACGCATGAGTACCAGCCGATCAACATCAATTCCGTACCGTATATGATGACGCTGGGTGGGCAGACATTTGCGAATGCTTATGCCGCGATCGAAAAGGCCTCTGCCTTTGGGCAAACCGACTCGGTTACGGGCAACCTAATATTCCCCAACGGAGCGCCAGCTCCGCAGCCGTTTTTTGAGACGGCACTTGCAGGAACGGGCTATTGCACCGGGTTCACCAGTTGTACGGCAGCCGTGATCGCCAATGAAGGCACAGGTTCTGGCAACAACCTGAGCACCCAGAGCGTGTGGAACATTTGGACCGATCTGGATAAACGTGGATTCAATTTCCCGCGCAGCATGATGAACACGCCTCTTCCGGGACCGAACGGGGCCAGCGGCCAGCTCACGAGTGGCGTGGGAATGAACGTCAGCAATGGTTACGGCAACTACAATGCGGGCTTCGTGACAGTCAAAATGGCCGATTGGAAGGGTCTGACCGCAGGGTCGAACTTTACGTGGTCCAAGGCGCTCGGAACGGGCGCTCTGGTCCAGGCGACCAGCGAGTACACCCCGGACGATCCGTTCAACCTTGCCACAATGTATGGTTTGCAGGGATTTGATCGCAAATTCGTATTCAACCAGTACATTGTGTATCAGCCCCCGTTTTACAAGGGACAGCAAGGGTTTGTTGGGCGCGTTCTGGGTGGCTGGACGATAGCCCCGCTGTTCGCTGCCGGCAGCGGCTTGCCGCTCGAAGTGAGCACGCTAAACGGAGACAGCCAGGCCTTCGGAGAAGGGGATTCGAACAACTTCTTCAGCAATGAAAACGCGCTCCTCACGGGACCGAATAACTTCGGCAGTTCGGCTCATTTTGGAGTTAAAGGCAGCGGCGGCGTTGGTGTGACGGGTCATGGAGTCAACATGTTCGCAGATCCAGCAGCCGTCTTTGCCGAGTTCCGCCAACCGATCCTTGGGTTGGACGGAAATGCCGGCGGCTTCGGCGTGTTGCGAGGCCTGCCGTACTGGAATCTGGACCTGAGCGTCAAGAAGAACGTCGCGATCACGGAGCGCTTCAGTGCCGAATTCGATGTCGTCTTCGTCAACGTTCTCAACCACGACCAGTACACCGATCCCCAAGGGAGTCGCTTGGACACCAGTAATCCGCGGAGTTTTGGCACGATCACGGGCGAGGGCACTCCACGAAACATGGAGTTCGGTCTTCGACTGAACTTCTAGATTTGTCGGTTTAAAGGCCGGGAGGCAATACTCCCGGCCTTTTTTTGCGACCACGTTCCTTGCTGACGCAAATTTTGCATAACGACAGGCCCTCCTGCATCGTCTGAAGACAGATCGTGAGCCAAGGGTACCGTTATTTCGCGCGCATTTGCGCCATCCTCGTGGTACATTTTCCCGCTTTTGAGTTGAGGCACAAATGATTGCCGCACATGCGCGATATGCGTAAGTTCGCGCTGTGGGCCGGGGCGGGCATGGTCTTCGTCGCTGGGTGGCGAATAGGGAAAGAAGACTAAGTTCTTATAAGGGGGCGGAAATGGCGAGTAAGGGTGTATGGAAGCGTTGCGGCTTGATGGTAGGACTGATCGTGTGCGCGGTGGCGATGCTGAACACCGGGCTGTCGGCGGCGGATACGGCGCCGGGGCGCGATCCGAAGCAGCCCATCGACGAGGCGTACACGGCGAAGATCGCCAAGTACACAACGGAGCCGTACTTCACATCGCCATTGGTGAACTATCTGCCCGCGTCGAAAACCGTGCCAACGCCCGAGGCCGTGCTCGGTGATGTTGCCGGAGCCCCTGGGATTTTGCCGTATTCGGCACAGGTGTATCAGTACATGCGGATGCTGGAGAAGGCGAGTCCGCGGGTGAAGGTATTTTCCATCGGGCGCACGGAAGAAGGGCGCGAGATGATCGCTGTCGCGGTATCTTCGGAAGCGAACTTGGCGCATCTCGATGAGAATCGCGCGAAGCTGGCGAAATTGGCGGATCCGCGCACCATTCATTTGAATGACGCCGATGCGGACAAAATTGTCGATGGCGCCGTGCCGGTTTATTACATTACGGGAACCATCCATTCGACGGAAACGGGAGCACCGACAGCCCTGATGGAACTGGCGTATCGGCTGGCGGTCGACGACAGCCAATATATTCAGGACATTCGCAACCACGTGATCACGCTGATTACGCCGATTGTTGAAGTCGATGGACGCGACCGGATGGTGGACCTTTACAAGTGGCACCTGGCCCATCCGCAGGAAAATTATCCACCGCTACTGTATTGGGGGCATTACGTCGCGCACGACAACAACCGCGACGCGATGGCCATGACGCTGAAGTTGAGCCAGAACGTGCTGAATACGTTTGTTGGTTGGGATGCGCAAGTTCTCCACGACCTGCATGAGTCGGTGCCGTATCTCTACGACAACACGGCGGGTGATGGGCCTTTCAATGCGTGGGTGGACCCGATCCTGACAAATGAATGGGAAATTCTTGGTTGGCGCAACGTGCAGGACATGACGAAATTCGGGATGCCGGGCGTGTTTACGCACGGCGAGTTCGATACCTGGTCGCCGGGGTATTTGATGTTTTTCGCCGCGTTGCATAACGGCATCAGCCGTCTCTACGAAACGTTTGGAAACGGCGGCGCTGATACGGAAGAACGTACGCTGCAGCCGGACGAGTATTCGCGCACGTGGTGGAGGCAGAATCCGCCGCTGCAGAAGGTATTGTGGTCGCAGCGCGACAACAATAATTATGAAGAAACAGGTTTGCTGACTTCGTTGCATTTCTTTTCTGACAACCGCGCGATGTTTTTAAAAAACTTCTACCTGAAGGCGAAACGTTCGGTAACCAAACCGGAAGCCGAGGGGCCGGCAGCTTATGTTCTGCCTGCGAATGATCCTCGGCTGGGCGCGCAGGCGGAACTGCTCAATGTATTGCAATTGCAGCATTGCGAAATTTCACGGGCGACTGCGGCGTTTTCCGTTACCGTGCCTGTCCAGAAAACCAGTGATCACAGGAAAAGTTCTGGGGAGGCAACCGGGGAAAAGGGCGAAAAAAAGGCTGAGGCGACCGCAAAAACGAAAACAGTAGATTTTCCAGCAGGTAGCTACATCATTCGCATGGACCAACCGTATTCGCGAATTGCGGATGCGCTGCTCGATTATCAGTATTGGAGTCCGGATGACCCGCAGAAGACCCCTTACGATGATACGGGCTGGACGTTCGGCGAATTGTTTAACGTGAAGGTCGTTCGCGTGACGGATACGAAGGTTCTGGATGCACCCATGGAGCGCGTGACAACAATCGCGGCCCCAAGCAGTGTTTCGGGCAGCGGGACGGTCTTCGCGATCAACAACAACGCGGATACGGCTCTGGCAACGTTGCGTTACAAGTTGAAAGACGCGCAGATTGAAGCGGCCGAAGAGCCGTTTGATGCCGACGGGCACAAGTTCAACCGCGGCTCGTTTCTAGTTCACGGTGCCAGTGGCGATGATTTGCGGCACGCCGTTTCAGATCTGGGCCTTAAAGCGTACGGATTAGGCGCAATGCCCTCTGTGAAAACGCATCCGGTCCGGGCGGCGCGCGTGGCGATTTTGCATACATGGTTGAGTACGCAGACCGAGGGCTGGTGGCGTGAAGCACTCGACTTCATGCATGTGCCTTACGATTACATCAGCACGCAAACTGTTGCGAAGGAGCCTGATCTCAATTCGAAATACGACGTGATTCTTTTTCCGCCGGTGGGACGATTTGTGAGTCCAGACTTGATCATTAACGGATTGTCTACGGATTGGGGCAATCCTTTGCCGTGGAAGAACACGCCAGAAACGCCGAACATTGGAAAGCTCGATTCGACCGATGACACACGACCAGAGCTCGGGTGGGACGGCGTGGCGCACCTGCAGAACTTTGTAAAGCACGGCGGAGTGCTTGTGACGGTGATGGACACGGCGAACCTAGCCGTGGCGCTTGGCCTGACGCACGGCGTCACAGTGGCACGCACGCCTCGTGAAAAAATTATTGGCAGCGTGGTACGGGCGGATATGGTTGATTCGACGAGCCCGATTGCGTACGGATATGGCAATCAGTTGTCCGTCTATTGTTTCAACGGACCAGCATTTGACGTGAGCAATATTGCGGGCCGTGGAGGATTCCGCAGGCTTGGCCCGGAAATCAACGGACGGCCGACGGGACGGGGCACCCTGAGTGATCCCGACTTCGTAGTCGGCCGCCAGAACGAAGCGGCGATCGAAGAACCGAAAGTGGAGCCGTGGCAGGCTGAGCCAGTAACGAACCAGGAGCTTCGCAACGGCATTGGCGTCATTCCTCCGGCGTACCGGCCGCGCGTGATTTTCCGATATGCAGATAGCCACGATCTGTTGGTGTCTGGACTGGTCGAAGGCGGCGACGAAATTGCGCAACACGCGGCGATAGTCGATGTGCCGATGGAATCAGGACACGTGGTTTTGTTCTCGAACAATCCGATCTACCGCGGCGAAACGCGAGGGAGCTATTCGTTGGTATTGAACACGATCCTTAATTTCGACAGCTTGAACGCGGGACGGAAACTCGATAAGCAGTAAACATCGCTCCAGGATCTCTGAGCTGTTAGGCATCTTTTCCGCGCCGGGCATCAGAATGTCTAGTCGACTGATCCTGCGACCGTTGCGTCTAAGTACAGCTATATCAATGTGATACTGCGGTGGACTCGCGTGGACGCAGTTCATCGCGGCATTGAACACAAGCACAAAACTTCCCTGTGAGATCTGGCACCACATCGGATTGATTGCGAAGAGCACGACGTGACCGCGTCCAAGGGGTACATTCGACAACTGCAGGAGTTTCCGCGAGGGCTGCACCTCCATCCAACATTCCGCTGGTCCAGAGCTGTTTTTCATGTCGGATCTGAGATGTTTATTGCGCGTCGATCTATTGCGAGAGCATCGCGAAAACATGGGAAATCCGTGAGTCTGGCGGAGCGTGCTCCGTTGGACTCGAGCGCTCTAAGAAGTTGAGGGCCCACACGACACGCGATATACTTACGTCATTGTTCATCGAGGACCGTGGCGGTAAGTTGTCATAGTGTCCATGAGGAACGGTTTACAACGGCGATATCGTCTAAAGGTTAGGACGGAGCCCTCTCAAGGCTCAAATCCGGGTTCGAGTCCCGGTATCGCTACCAACCCCGTATGACTTGCACACAGATCGCCTGCAGGCATCCTCTTCTGCTGATTGAGCTGCGCAAATCAGGGCAACTCCACCTCTGAAATCTTTAAAAATCCGCGATGGCAATCGAAAACGCGGGTATGATTTCGTGGCAAAGATTGGTGTTCTTGGCCATCAGACCGAATAGCCAAAGGAGGGGAACGCATGCTTTCCCGGCGAAACTTTTTTCAGCTGGCAGGAGTTGCCGCGAGCGTACCGCTCGCGTCGCGTTTGCTTTTAGCGCAGGATGACGCAGCCTGCGGGAATCTGCCGTCTTCCATTGCGAATTTGAAATCATTGCGCGACCAGGCTAAGCCGATTTCGGTGCAGGAGCGGCAGGAGCGCATCGAGCGAGCGCGGCGGTTGATGCGTGAAAACCACTTGGACGCCATCATGCTGATTGGCGGAACGTCAATGAAGTATTTTGCGAACATCGACTGGTGGTTAAGCGAACGTACGTTTACGCTGGTTTTACCGGCAAATGGCGATGCGTTTTTTGTTTCTCCCGCGTTTGAAGAAGACCGCGCCAGGGAGCAGATCAGTCGCGGGCCGTTCGCAGGAAAACCAGACATCCGCATTTGGCAGGAGAACGAAAGCCCGTACGAGCGCGTCGCGCAGGGATTGAAAGACCGTGGCATTTCCACGGGCTGTCTGGGCATTGAGGAGACCGTGTGGTTCGTGAATAGCGACGGTGTCGCGCACGCCACCCCTTCGGTTACGTTCACGAGCGCCACGCCAGTTACGGCCGGATGTCGCATGCACAAGACACAGCACGAAATCGATTTGCTGCAGCTCGCGAATGACGTGACACTCAAAGCGTATGAAGCGGCGTGGCGCGCTCTCAAACCGGGCATGACGCAGCACGATTTCTCGCGGATGGTTTCGCAGGCACACGACAAACTGGGATTTCCGGGTAATGCCGGAGTGCAAGTCGGCGAATATTCAGCTCTGCCTCACGGATCAGTCGAGCCGCAAAAAGTGGAAGAAGGGACCATTCTGTTGATCGACGGCGGTTGCACGGTGGAGGGCTATCACTCCGATATCAGCCGCACATTTGTCCTGGGCAAGCCCAGGGACAAAATGAAAAAGGTATTCGATATTGTTCACCGCGCACAAAGCGCCGCATTGGCGCAGGCGCGACCGGGGGTAGAAGCAGAATCCGTGGATGCCGCGGCACGGAAAGTGATCGAAGACAATGGCTACGGGCCCGGTTACAAATATTTTGGCCACCGGCTGGGCCACGGCATCGGGATGGACGACCACGAATGGCCGTATTTGGTTGGCGGCGATACATTGAAACTGGAGCCGCGCATGAGCTTCAGCGACGAGCCGGGCATTTACATTCGTGGAGAGTTTGGCGTTCGCTTAGAAGACTGCATGCACATCACGGAGGATGGCGCGAAGCTCTTTACGCACCAGAGTCCATCGATCGAAAACCCTTTTGGGGCTTAACCGAGGGAGTTTCGCGCCGGAAACTCGAAATCTGAGCCGCGTTTGCGGGCTCTTGGCGTGTGCTAATGTAGCGGGCGTTTAAGGTTTCCCTCGAGGAGAACATTCCATGGGCTCGCGGAGCAATCGCCGCAGCGACCGCATCTCTATTTCGTTACCGCTTCAGGCTGCTGGAATCGACGCAGAAAATCGGCCATTCATCGATACCGCGACGACCATCGTAGTTAATCGCCACGGGGCCTTGATCACGCTCGACAGACCGCTCAGTATTGACCAGATGCTGCGAGTGAGCCGGGAACTGTTCGACGGTTCCCGCCGTGAGGCGGAAGTACGGGTCGTGGCGCACGAGAAAGACAGTTCAGGCGGGGTTGCGTATGGCATCGCATTCGCAGACTCGAAATTGGATTTCTGGGATATCGAGTTTCCTTCAGTAACTGAGGCCGCGGATGCAGTGGTGCGGCTACTTGTGGAATGTTCGCATTGCGGTAGCCGGGAACTGGCGTATCTGAATTCGCGCGAACTGAAGGAATTCGAATCAAATCGTTTATTCGCGCGAAATTGCCGCACTTGCGAATCGCCGACGATCTGGAAGCAGCCCTTGGAATCTCTGCGTCATAACGCGACGGCCGGCCCGCACCGTGAGGGCGCCGGAGTAGACGCCGCCGCTTCGTCGCCTGAACGCGAAACCACACGGTACGACACACGACTGATGGCTTGTGTTCGCGAGCGCGTTGGCACCGAGGAGATGGCGGTTTGTGAGAACGTTTCGCGTCAGGGGATTGCGTTTCGAAGCCGCCGAAAGTATGCCGAGGGAGTGCAGGTGGAAGTTGCGGTTCCGTACACTCAAGGAATCGCGAACGTGTTTATTCCCGCCGTAGTGGTGCACGTTCGCGCTCTGCCAACAGCGGGCCTTTATCGCCACGGAGTGAAATATTTGCGGAAAGATCTGGAAGAGCAGTCGAGCGAATAGCGGTCAAAGGGCAATTTGAGCAAGCATTAATGGAAGATTCCTATTTGAGAGCAGCGTCGTGCTCCGGCCGGTGGCTGAGATTATAGCGCATCGAAATATTGACAAAGACGCGGCCACACGGCGTATCAAAATAAATGGCCATTGCCTCGGTGTCGGATGTACCGCGAACCGTGTCTTCGCTGGCGTGTACCTCGGGCGGATGAACCTTGAATTGATATCCGTGGTCGTTCAGCAGCGTGACCGCATTGCCGATCATCATATTCGCCAATTCGCAGAGGGTTTCCCGGACCACTTGCTCGGATTCATTCACTTCGTAACCTGCTAATGCGCTCGCCACACGCGTAGCTGTGGCGGAGTCCATGTCGAGTATGACGCGGCCTTCGATTTCTCCACGGATTGCAATTCGCGCGGAGAAACCCTTGGGCCGATAGCCTTCTTCCTCCATGCTGAGATCGCCGATTCTTGTCGGCCCATCAAGCGCATGCGCCAAGATCGAATCAGCAGCGCTGATGAAAGGTTGAATCAGTTGCATCTTCATGGCCGTGCCTCTTCCACAGCAGCGTGCGCAGGTACACCGTCGTCATTCAAAACGTAGCGGATAATTTCGTAAAGGACGTCGGGCTTTACGGGCTTCTGTACGAAATGGCGCGCGCCCTTTTGGAGCGCCGCGAGAATGTTGTCCTGGTAGCCGACGGAAGAGACCATGACGATGCGCGCCTCGGGATGCTGACGGACAATTCGCTCGACGGCTTCGATTCCTTCCATCTGTGGCATGGTGATGTCCATCAGAACGATGTCGGGCTTTGTGCGGCTGTACTCGGTGATGGCCGTGCAGCCGTCGCCAGCTTCGCCGGCAAGCTCGCCGCCAAATGTGTCAATCATCTTCGCCAGGCTCTTGCGGGCGAAGACGGAGTCGTCGACCACAAGATAGCGGACGGGCTGGCTGTCCTGCTTTCGAGTCAGTGGCGTAAATGGTTTCATGACTTTCTCCTCATGACCGATTCCTATTGTTCATTCAACTATTCGCTCGGCTTAGCTCTTGTCGCACACCGCTGCAGCTTGATCTACGGCGCATTGGGCGTAAAGGAACTTCGGCAGAGCTTCCAGTTCCAAGACGTGCATCACGTACCCTCGTTCAGTAGCGCTGCGGGGCATGCTGTCAACAACACAGGAACTTGAATCCTGAGCGAGTGTCAATCCTCCGGCATCTTTTACCGTGCGGATAGCCTCGACGCCGTCGTCTCCCATCCCTGTCATCAACAAAGCGATCGATTGATCGCCAAATTCCTTCGCGACGGAACGGAATAACACATCCGCCGAGGGTCGGTGGCCGTTGACCCGCGCTGAATCCGAAACAACCGCAATGTGACCCGTTCTGGCGCGACGGACCGACAGATGGCGGTTGCCAGGGCAAATTAGAGCTTGTCCTGCCACCAACGCGTCGCCCGAGCGCGCTTCCCGCACGTGGATCATCGAGTTTTCGTCCAGTCGTTTCGCCAGCATTTCCGTGAAACCCTCGGGCATATGCTGCGCGACGAGGAAACAGCCGGCAAAATCCAAGGGAATGTTGGAAAGCATGTATTCCAGGGCGTTCGGCCCTCCGGTCGAGATCCCAATAGCCACCACGCGCGTTGGAGGATGGTGAGACTGATTCTTGCAGGCGGCGCCCTTGAATCGTACCGGAGGAATTTCCGGCCTCATCTTGGGAGAACCCGAAATCGCAGCAGTCTTGATCTTAAGGGCGAGTTCCCGAGCGATCTCCTGCAAGTGGCCGGACGCAGCGTTGTCTGGTTTCGTAACAAAATCAAACGCCCCGAGCGCGAGCGCTTTCAACGTCGCCTGCGCACCTTCGTGCGAATGCGCACTGAAGACGATCACCGGCAAACGGTACCGGCGCGTGATTTCGCGCAACATAGCGATTCCGTCCATTCGCGGCATTTCCAGATCGAGTGTCACAACATGCGGCTTGAGTTCCTCTATCTTTCTCAAGCCGAAGGCCCCATCCATGGCCGTGCCCACCACCTTGATGCTTCCGTCGCTCTCAAGGATTTGCGGAATCAGCTTCCGCATTAGCGCCGAATCATCGACCACCAGGACGCGCACGGGTCTGCTCATGCGATGGCTCCCAGGGCCGGAACGCGGGAAAAGCGATGCGCTACCGCGGTCACATTCAGTATCAAGACAACCGTGCCATCGCCCAAAATCGAAGCGCCGCTGACCATATCGGAAGCAGTGAAGCGATCATCCAGTGCCTTGATCACCAATTCTTCCTCGCCTAGCAAGCCGTCAACGACAATTCCGAACTTGCGCTCGCCCGTCCCGATTACGACGACGAACATTTTTTTTGCGGACGAATTCGTGGTCTGTGGCGTGAGGTGATCTAGATGCACAAGCGCCAGCAATTGATCGCGCAGAGGAACGACGTCGTAATCGTCGACGCGATGAATGTCCGCGTTTTCGATGCGCGTAATTTCAACTACATTCGTCAGTGGTACGGCATACAAGTGTCCTGCGACGTGGAACAATAGTGCATGTATGCTGGCGAGCGTCAGCGGGACCATTACGCGAAACGTTGTTCCGGCTCCCGATTTGCTTTGTATTTCGATGATACCCTTCAGTCGTTCCAAGGCTCCCGCAACCGCATCCATACCCACGCCGCGTCCGGAGACTTGGGTAACCTCGTCAGCAGTGCTGAGTCCCGGCTGAAAAATCAATTGATTGGCCGCTGCTTCCGTGAGCTTTTCAGCCTCGTTTGCAGAAATGGCGCCTTGTTCGATCGCGCGACGAACTAACTTCTCCCTGGCAATGCCTCGCCCATCATCAGAAACCTCGATTACAACTTGGTTTCCCTGGTGATACGCGTTCAGTTTCACCGTTCCGCGGATTGGCTTTCCCGCAGCCTCGCGCTCCTCTGGGGTCTCGATGCCGTGGTCAACGGCATTCCGTACCAAGTGCGCCAGAGGCTCGGCCAGAGCATCTAGGATGCTCTTGTCGAGATCCGTATTTTCTCCGATGATTTCCAGCCGCACGTCGCGTCCGCAATGCTTTGCGATGTCGCGTACAAGACGCGGGAAGCGCCGGAATAATTGCTCGACAGGCACCATGCGGATTTGCATCACGGAGCGCTGCAAATCGTGGAGCACACGCGACTGGAATGCCAGAGCATCCGCGAAGCGATTTCGGAGCGGATCTTTGGCGTGGCGTTTGTCAAAGTCGACGATAGTCCGCTGCAACATGGATTTGCCAATAATGAGTTCGCCGATGAGGTTGAGCACGGTATCAATCCGTGAAGCCTCGACGCGTAACGTATTTTCCCGGGCTGCGAGGCCCGGAGACGACTGCGCCACATGGATTGCGCCAGCGTCATGTTCCGGTTGCGATTCTACGGTCGTGCGGGTTTGATCTTTGGCAGATGCCTTCGCTTCCGCCTGAAGCAGCACATCGAGAAGGTCCTGCGAAGGTTCTCGTTCCTCAGAAAGCTGGTCCACGGCGACGCTCGTTACAACTGCGGGGATCTGACATTTCCGCGTTAGCTCGTCCTTTGAGTATTCACTTGCAAGCGCAGCTTCCATATGCGTAACGTGCTCCGCAGCAGCCTGATCTGGCGGACAAATCGCGAGGATCGTCCCCGAACGCGCGAGCACCTTATGAATAAGCTGAAATGCCGCGGATCGCATTCCGCTTGCGGGGTCGATTTGCAGCGCGACGTTGTATACGGCCTCGCCACGACTCAATGAATCAGCGATTTGCTCGCGCTCGATCTCGTTCCAATCGAAGCGGGGAACGAATGACTGTTGCGGAGCCGCGACCGGGCTGTCTTGAGATGATTTCTGCGAGATCCGACGTATGTGCTCGCGGAGCGCGTCGCCCGCAGGGGGTTCGAGATCTTTGCGATAAGCACTCAGCATGGCCTGAAAGGTGTCAGCGGCAGTGAAAATGACTTCAACGAGGGAGCTTTGCGCGTCGTGCGCCGCTTGGGGTGCCAGAGCATTTTCCATTTCATGTGCCAGGGCGCTGAGTTCCTGGTATCCACAAGCGGCGGAATCGCCCTTGAGGGTGTGAACGACGCGGCGAACGCGCCGAATAACCTCTGGATCGCCAGCGTGAGCCTCAAGCTCCAAGCCAGCCTCGTTGAGCTGCTGCAATAATTCCTGAGCGCTCTCAAAGAAGAGCTCTCGCAACTCGGCAGAACGTTCCTCGGGAAAGAAGTTCACGCGGGCACCTCAATTCGCTGATAGGCGGTGCCGTTGTTTTGATGGATCATTTTGAATTTGGTTGTGAGGCCGAAAAGGCTTTCGGCATGCCCCACAAATAGATAGCCTTCGGGATTCAGACATCGATAAAACTTGTCGATCAGGCGCTTTTGTTCAGCCTCATCGAAGTAAATCATTACGTTGCGGCAGAAGATAACGTCGTTCCCCTGCGGCAAAAACTCCGCTTTCAAATTGTGGAAATCGAATTGGACAAGACGCTTCAGGGTCGCTTTCACCGAATATTTATCGCCCATTTTTTCGAAGTAACGCAGCCGGCAGGTGTAATCGACAGATTCCATCTGATGATCGGTGTAGATTCCCTGTTCCGCCTGCAGCAGTGCTGAGTAACTAATGTCCGACGCAATGATCTCGACCTTCCAGGGTGGCGGAATCAGCGGTTTCGGGGACGGCATATCGAACGGGAGAGGATTGCGCAGGTAATAGTAGGCGAGTGCGTCGCACAGCTGAATCGCCATTGTGTAGGGTTCCTGGCCCGTCGAACAACCGGCGCTCCAAAAACGCAGTGACCAGTCTCGCCGCTCCTGTTTTCTGCGCAATAAATTCTCAAGTGTTACTTTGGAGAAGAGTTCGAGTTGCGGGACGTTGCGAAAAAAACTGGTTTCATTGACCGTTAGATTTTCAAGCAGCGCCCCAAGTTCTCTTTTTCCTTCATGGCTAGTCAACAGGCGGTAATAGCTGTAAAACGAATCCAGATTGCATGCCTTTAACCGGCGCTGGAGGCGATCGCACAGAAAATGAATTCTGTGCTCGTCAAAGCACATTCCACATTCCTGGTAAACGAGCGTCTGAAGCAATTTGAGCTCGGGCTCGGTCATCGTAATGGGGACCGTGAACGTGGCCATAATCTTGGGCGAGCGCTCCTGATTGGTGTGGATGTTGATCTAAAGTGAAGCAACCGGTGAAACTGTCTCGTCAGCGTGCCGCGAATCCCCTGCTTTTAGGACCTTGTTCAAATCCAATAAAATGATGAGACGTTCGCCAAGTTTGGCCACGCCCGTAACGTAATCAACTTCCCCATCGATAAAGACAGAGCTCGGAGGGGCAATCTCCGAAGAAGAAATTTTCAAAACTTCCGATGCCGAATTGACGATAAGTCCGACCGTTCTACTTTCAAACTCGACGACAACAATCCGGTTTTTCCTGTTGTTTTCGACGGTGCTCTCGCCGAATCGTTTTCGCAGATCCATCACGGAAACGATTTTGCCGCGCAGATTAATCACGCCCTCGACATATTCCTGCGTGTTCGGGACTGCGGTGATGTCTGGCACGCGAACGATTTCGCGCACCAGCGCGATGGGGATGCCATATGTCTCGCGCCCGATTCGAAGTCCCACGATCTGGAGGTCTTTCGCCATTATCGGTGCCGTTGCGTCAGGCGCGCACTAAATCAGGGTGATAGGATTCTTCCCGGTCGCGCTCGCGCTGACTTTCCTTTTGCCACGCTGGCACATTGTCCTTGCCTCTGGAATCACGCTCAATTCGGAAGCGGTCCATGCTTTCAAGCAATATGCGCGAGAGTTTGGACATTTGCTCAGCGGCGGCGGCGAGCTCAGTCGAGCTGGAGGTGGATTGCTGTACCAATTCCCGCATTTTTTCCATGGCACGCACGACCCCTTGAGCTCCCGAGGCTTGCTCTTCCACCGAGGAATTGATCTCCTGCGTGATTTGAGTAAGCCGGGTAGTGGCCTTTGCGATTTGCGTTGAGCCGTTCGACTGCTCCGTCGTGGCCGCCCCGATTTCTTGTGCGAACTTGTAAACCTCGGTAACCACGTTTGAAATTTTCCCGAAGGCCTTGTTTAAATCGAGACCGAGAAGCAAGCCCTCCTGCACCATCTGCGTGCTCTTACTCATGTTTTCTACCGCTTCGCGCGCTTCTTTCTGAATACCCTGAATCAGTTCGGCGATTTCCTTTGTGGATTGCGTCGACTTTTCGGCAAGTTTCCGGACCTCGTCGGCAACAACTGCGAAACCAAGTCCGTGTTCCCCGGCGCGAGCAGCCTCGATTGCAGCGTTGAGAGCAAGCAGATTCGTCTGCTCCGCAAGATCGTCAATCACCTCGATAATTTTGCCGATATCGTCAGCTCGGTTGCCGAGGACTCCGATGATCTCGGAAGACGACTGGATCGAGGCGCTGGTGCGATTCAGGCCATCGGTCGCCTTTTCCATGGTGGTGATTCCAGTTTCGACTTCAACGCGAGAACGGTGACAGATATCCAGCAGGATTTTCGCAGTGTCCGCGACGCGCTGAATCGACGCGACCATTTGCTCGATGGATGCGGAAGTTTCGGCGACGCTGGAGCCCTGCACTTGAGTGTTTTTCACAACGTTTTGGATATTGATACTCATCTCATGCATGGTGCTGGTCACTTCATCGATGGCGGATGCAGCCTGAACGCTGACTTTGGCTGACTCCTCGGAAGCAGCGGCCATTTGATTTGCGCCCGCTGCAACTTGCGAAGCGCTACCGCGAACCTGGCGGACGATCTCGCGCAATCCGTGCGCCATACGCGAAAACGCTCGCGCCATGGTGTCACGCTTGGAAAGAGGCTCTATTTCCAGTGTCAAGTCGCCTTCCGCAACGGCGGCCGAAACGCCGGCCATGCGCTTCAGGTGTTCAACCATCGCGCGGAAATTGTCAGCAAGCCTGCCGACTTCGTCGTTCCGGTGGATGTCAATATTGTGGTCCAAATCACCGGCGCTGCCGATCTCGTGTGCGACTTCAATCAGATGTCCTAAGGGTTGCGTGATCGATTTCGCGGTGTAATAAGAGATTCCTACGCCAAGCAGAATCGCGATGAACATTCCGAACGAACTTCCGATGGTACTGATGGAACTCGCCTGTGCGGCTGAGGCATTTGCATCCTCGAGCGAGTTTTGTATCTGAGTGTTTGCGTTATCGAGCGTATTCACATCCTTTCCGATCCAGGAACCAGGTTTTTTCCCAAGGTAGAAAACCTGAAGATCGGAAACGGTGGCATCTCCGGAATCAACCTGATGGCGTTTGTCGATCAATGGCTTGGCAAAGTTTTCATACCAATCCTGTTCCTTTTCACCGACCTGTAACAGTGCGCTTCGCAATGTCTCGTCGGTTGTCTTCATCCGTTGGTTCTGAAGGTAATCAGACAACTCGCCTTCCTCTTTGTTGGTCTTGGCTTCCAGGCGAGGGTCGCCGCTCAGGAGAAAATTTCGCAAATCGAGGCGCGCCTGCATCATTTGGTATCGGACTGACTCTATTGTTTGAACGCTCTGCAGAGTCGCTGCCGCCTTGTTGCGAACGGAGTGCTCACGAAGGAGCGCGGAAAGATTTACGACGAATACCAGTAAAAGCAATGTGAGAATGGCGCCAAAGCCTAAGTAGAGCTTCTTGCCGATTGTCATTTCCAAGCTCCTCCGCCTGTTTCTGCGACCGGTTCCCGTCCTTCGGTTCTACTGCTGAGGACTAAAGTCGAATTCGACGATTTCCGTTGTTTCTTTTGGCCCTGCTTCGAACTTCCAGTTCTTCACTGCTCTGGTTGCCGCGTCGATCAGCAGCGGGCTTCCCCCTACCGAGCGCGTCGTCTTGACGTGGCCGTCAGGCGCTACGGTCACCTCGATCTTTACTTTTCCGGTGATGTTCATTTGACGGGCTAGAACCGGGTAATCCGGAACTACGCGGTGGCTCACCTTGCGCTTGGTCTGAGATTCTTGGCCAAAAGCTGGTGGAAGCAGGAAAATGGCACTTAGAAGTCCGGCAATGGTGAAACGGACAAGCATTTTTCGAGTGTCCACAGACAATCTCTCCTTGTGAGGATCTGGGTGCTCCAACGTCATTAGTGCACGGGGAATACCAGTCCTAGGACTACGACATGTCTACCTGATGTAAAGTCTCTGCCTTCAGCTAAAGCCTTGTTTCATATTTAAATAGAAAGAGAATCACGTTTCGAGGAGGTGGATTTTTTTTAATCTAAGTTGTCTCAACCCGGGGCCCAATCGGCCATATGCTGTCTCAGATTGAGAGGAATGGGGCGACCTGCCGGATGTACCTTTCGGCAACGCCTTCCGCGCGCTTACTTGACTCAAAATGAGACTGCAAGCTACCGTTGACCCAGTCCCAAGTTAGGCGTTTGCAGGCACGAGTTCCTAAATTTCATGTGTGCGTATTCGCGGTCGAGAGCCCTCTCCTCTCCTGACGAAGGCGGTTTCGAGCGCCTCCTTGCGCGCCTCTCTAGTTTTGACCGGAAGCGCTCCCGATCCAGCGCTATTCGCCTGTACTGCCGATCCGCAAGAGCCTTTTTCAAGCTGGATAACGTAAGTTATTGGGACATTACGTCTCCTGATGAAGCTGTCGTTCGCCACTTTGACGGCCAACCCCGTTTCCGCGCCGACCGGGTTATTCGCCTGAGCGAGAATGGACTCTTCAGTCGCGCAATTTCCCGCCGCCGTGTGCTTGTTTCCAAACCAATGCGGCGAGCATTTAATCCTGGCGAGGCTGTATTTCGCTCGCGCTGGTGTCTGGTTGCGCCGGTTTTGTCCGGCAGCGGCGTACAGGGTATTTTTGTTTTCATGAGGAGCAGCGCGCCCCGTTCCTCGAACCGGAGCATCGCGAAACAAGCGCAGACATTTGCCGCGGCCTTTGAAGCTGTCGCCGGCACATCGTTACCATCCATCGGAGACGCCGAAGTTCGGGCGCAGAGTCTGATGAATCTCGCTGTCGAGTTGAAACCTTCCCTGCGTCTCCCCGAATTTGTCGGTCGATTCACCCTTCGCGCTGCAGAAATGCTTGGTGCTCGGGCAGCGATACTGGCTCTCACGCGAAGTGCCCGTCTGGAGACGGTTTATTCTCACAATGCTCAGGGGCAGTCGGAGTGGCCAGAAGTTGATGCGACACTGACAGCCCTTGCAGCCGAGCACCCAGAACCTCTTCTCGTGGGTTCCGCTACTGTGCTGCTGGGAACGGAACGGGCGACTGCATTCGGCTGGCGCAGTCTATGTTTCGCCCGGCTCACAGGCAGCCAAGGCGATTTGCTGGGCGGCCTTTGCCTAATCGATCGTGCGCGCGAGATCTCAAGGGCGGACCGCGATTTGGTCCACGCGCTCGTCAGCCATGCTTCTGTGGCGCTGGAGAATTCGCGGCTTTTTTCGCGGATCGAGCAGTCCAAACGCCAATGGGTGGAAGACTTTGACGCGATCAGTGATCTCATCATTGTCCATGATCCCGCGAACCGCATCGTGCGCGTCAATCGGTCGCTGGCCGAAGCGCTGGGCTCGCGTCCGTCAGAGCTGATTGGTGTCAGCACCGGCGTACTCAACTCGATCGCGGGGAATTCCGCGGGGCGTGGCTGCCCGTTCTGCCGCGAGCCGGCACAATCGGCGGAAGAATCCGTGCTCACTTCCGGCTCGCGAGCATTTTTGATTTCTACGTCGCGCATTGGCGGAGGGCTAGAGGAAGGCTCGCGGACGATACACATATTAAAGGACATCACCGAGCAGCGTACCTACCAAGCGCAGCTCCAACGCGAGCGAGATTTCAATACCAAAATCCTGAATCACACACAGAGCATGATCCTGGTGCTGGATACCGCAGGGCTCGTGAGCTATGCCAACCGCCGTTGCCAGGAAGCGGGATATCGCGAGGAATATCTACGGGGGCGACCGCTCGCGGAATTCATACCACAAGGCCGGCGGTCTCTCTTTGAGAAGTCGTTCGAGAATGCGCTCCGCGGTTTCGCGTCGGAGAATCTGGAGCTTCCTGTTTTGCGCGGCAATCGAAGCACGGGAAGGTTTTCCGTCAGTCTGAGCCCCATGCGTGACGAACAGGGGCAGGTGAATAGCATTGTGGTGGTGATGTCTGATGTCACAGAGACGGCGGTGCTACAGGCGCAACTGCGACACAGCGAAAAAATGGCCGCTCTCGGGCAACTAGTCTCGGGCGTGGCGCACGAGATCAACAACCCGCTTGCCGCGATTGTCGGCTATTCGGATTTACTTCTCGAGAATCCGGATATTTCAGAATCGGCCAAAGACGAACTGCGGATTGTCCTGCAAGAGGCCGAGCGCACAAAGGAAATCGTGCAGAATCTTCTGCATTTCGCGCGACAGACACCCGCGCGGCGTGAACCGCTCGACGTGCACTCCGTGTTGCGTCAAGTGCTACAGCTTCGTTCTTATGGTTCAGCCGGGCAGGACGTTGAGATCATCGAGCACTTTAAGCCATCGGTGCCGCGTGTCTTCGCCGACGCACATCAGCTCCAGCAGGTTTTCTTGAATATTCTAAATAATGCCTACGACGCCGTGAATGAAGCGCAGCGCGCCGGGGAAATCGAAATTGCCACCTCCGAAGCGGACGGCATGATCGAAATCACAATCCGAGATAACGGCACCGGGATTTCCGACGCTGAACGCATTTTTGAACCGTTTTACACAACCAAAGAAGCGGGCAAGGGAACTGGGCTTGGTTTGAGCATTTGTTACGGTATCGTGCGCGAACATGGCGGGGAAGTTTCATGCGCAAATAATCCTGACGGCGTCGGTTGTACATTTTTTGTGCGCTTGCCCACGGCAAGAGCGGCAGCACTCGCCGCTGTTTCGGAAGGTGCAAGCTAGCATCGCAAAAGAGGAATCATGAGCAACGATCTGCGGATACGATTCATGGTGGTGGACGATGAGCCGTCGATTCGCAAACTTTGCATGACCATTGGGGACAAACTGGGCTTCATTTGCTCGGAGGCCGAAAGCGCGGAAGTAGCGCTAGCAACACTCGAAAGGCAAGCTGCAGACGTTGTCATAGCCGATTTGAAGCTTCCCCAAATGAGCGGCGTCAATTTATTGCGGGAAATCAAACGGATCCTACCCGGCGTCGAAGTAGCCATTATGACGGGCCATGGCACGATTGAATCCGCGGTGGACGCCATGAAGGTCGGTGCTTACGACTACATCGAGAAACCGTTTCGCGTCGAGAAACTTCGGTTGCTCCTGCAGCGCATGGCGGAGAAAATTCGGCTGGTGAGCGAAAACCAGGTTCTTCGAGAGCGCATGGATACGGAAGTTCGCCTGGACGGCATCGTGGGGACTTCGGCAAAGGTCCAGGACGTTCTGCGAATGATCGCGCGGCTGAAAGACTCGCGGACGCCCGTGTTGATTGCAGGGGAAAGCGGGACAGGCAAGGAACTTGTCGCGCGCGCTATTCACTTTCGCGGCCCGCTTGCGCAGATGCCATTTGTTGCGGTGGATTGTGGCGCGCTGGTGCCCACATTGATGGAAAGCGAATTATTTGGACACGAAAAGGGCGCGTTTACCGGTGCGCTGAAATCAAAGATCGGTCTTTTCCAGGCGGCGAATGGAGGCACGATCTTTCTTGATGAAATCGGAGAGCTGCCCCTTGAGATGCAAGCCAAACTCTTACGCGTGCTCCAGGAGAAAGAAGTCCGGCTTGTCGGCAGCAATGAGAATGTTGCCGTTGAGGTGCGCGTGATTGCCGCTACGAATCGTGACCTTGAGGCTGCCTATCGAGCCGGCAGCTTCCGCAAGGATCTCTTCTTCCGCCTGAATGTAATTACGGTGAATATGCCGGCGCTTCGCGAGCGCCGCTCTGACATTCCCATGTTGGTTCACTGTTTTCTCGATCGCCATGCGCCGGACGAAAATGTACAAATAAGCCCGGCCGCCATGAAAGTATTCTTGCAATACGATTGGCCAGGAAATGTTCGCGAACTGGAAAACGCGATTGCCAGGGCTCTTGCGCTGGGAGACCGGCGCACGATTGACGTCAAAGATCTGCCGCCTGCGATTCTTTCCTGTCAGGAAGCGTCTGGGTCCACCGAAGATAAGGACACGATTGCATCCACGGCCCTTGCCGACATGGAGCGCATGACCATCCTGAGGGTTTTTGAACAAGTGGGCGGAGACAAGGCGTTGGCCGGCAAGATGCTCGGCATCAGTCGGGCAACGCTCTACCGGAAACTCAAGCAGTATCAAATTCCGCTGCGTGCCGGAGTGGCTAAGAGCATCAATGAAATGGCGGGCGTGTAAAGCTTTCGGTGATTTTCCATCCGAAAATCCGCTTCAATCCGGCGACGCGTGAGACGGTACCGTCGCAGGTTGAGACGGCCGGAGTTTTTGCCGGTCCGAGGATTGCGCATAAGAGACTGAATATGAGTGAGTTACATATTAGAGCGAACAGGATCGTTTGGCTCTGCGCTTGCTCTCTATCTTCAATTAGCTTAACGGACATGGTGTATTCACTCACTGCTGTGTGCGAAAGCTCAAGGTTGGGGAGCAGACCGTGAAGCGCATAGGCCTCAGGGCGGCAACCACGATTTGCTGGGCGCAGAACATTGTGACACGGACAATTGAATGAGCGGCCTTAAGGAAAGACCAACACCGGTTAAGGAATCTCTTCCGTCACTGGGAGAAAAGGCTGAGGCCATAGCTGCGGCTTGGTTAGAAGCGCGTCTCGTTTACCCGCTCTACTTTTATTTGACCAACCATTTCCATTTGGAAATTGCGCCGTTCCATGAACCTGAACTTCCGGCGGCATGTCCGGCATCGGGCCTTTTCGATCGCATCATGCGGTGGCTGGGCGAGATGGATACACGCATCCGGACAAATCAACTCCGGCAGCTCTTGCACTCGCTAAAGGAAATCAAGCCGGAAAGCTTGCGCGCTATCATTATGCGCCTGTTGCGACGTCCTGAAAAAACTCCCACCGATCGAGATAACATTGACCTTCTCCTCGCAACATATTTCGCGCTGTGCGCTCCTGAGGATCTTTATTCGTGCGAGATTACGCTTGCCGATGTCGCACAGGTTCTTCGCAGTGTTATCGCGGATGCCGATCCAACCGAGCTCGAATGGTGCGTTCCTCTGAACCAGGTTCTCGACGCCATGAATCAATGCCACGGTCTTCGCGAAGTCTTTACCGCGAAACTTCTTGAAAGAGGCCGCCAACTCAAGGACGCATCGGGTTTCATGTTTTACGATCCCGCGGCACTCGTGGCATTTACTCGTTTTAACTTCTTGTTGCGACGGTCATTCTTCCGGCTTCTTCATGCGGATTTGCGAGCGATTCGCGAAGGCCTCAGCGAACTCGAGCGCCGCGGCATCGTTGTTGTCGATTGCCGCTCCGCGGGCCTGTCAGCCGAAGAGCCAGTTGGGCGTCTTCGCGAAATTTCGCTTGCCTGGCGCCAGCCCATTTCCTCAGACTACGCCGCGGAATCGGCAAACCGGACATTCGAGCAGCTTCTTGCGATTCGCGATGCGGTGGAGCGGGCGCTCGGGGTTATTCCTGTTGATGAAAAGATTCCAGTCATTAAGAGCATGCCGCCTTCAGGCGCGAAAGAATCCGCGATCGCAGAAGAACCCTCGATGCGCTCGGGCAAACCTGTTTCGACCAGTGCCCCGGTCAGCGTCTCGCGTGGACAGAAACTGGAGCGTGCGGACGTAACACCTTCCGTCAATGCTCCGTCGAAAAGCCAGGTACCCACGAAATCCGAGACGCAAACAAAGTTACCGCCGGCAGTGGTGGTAGCTCCCGTGGCGCCCACTTCAACGTCTGCGCCACGCGCAGAAGTGCCAGCATCCGTGGGAGCCAACAAGATAACGCCGCAGAATCCTCCCGCACCGTCGGCGGGCAATGTTCCTTCACCGCAGCTTGAAGAGTGCCTCGAACGCATCTGGGAGCAACTAATTGAGGCGCCCCCAACCCGTGGCCGCTCTATGAGCACTATCACGCTGGGAGATGCTCGAATTCTTCTCTCTGCTTGGGAGGTGAATGCTTTTGTGAGCGATGGCGGTCAACTTTCGGAGGATCTTCGCCGGGCCGTCGCAGCTCGTGCACTCGTCGCGCTAGCGCGCGAAGAGCAAAAGCATTCCGGAAGCTCAGCGAACCTCGACGCGGCGGTTGCGCTGGGTCGCGATGAGATGACCTATCTGCAGCG
>Ga0307374_10004897_pt1 | contig 22035 bp, 26 predicted proteins | sample OX3MG_FD_202532 | JGI IMG/M metagenome (GOLD analysis project Ga0307374, IMG submission 202532) | Soil microbial communities from Risofladan, Vaasa, Finland - OX-3 | ecosystem: Environmental > Terrestrial > Soil > Coastal area > Acid sulfate soil | place: Finland: Risofladan, Vaasa | collected...
TCCACCCCTGCTGCCGCAGCAGCCTCGGCAAGAGCGCGATGCAGCCAGTAAGAAGCCCGCTGGTGGGCGATGCCTGGCGCCGGGCTCACGACGAGGACCCCGCCGTCGTACACCTCAAAGCAGGCATGGTCTCCCTGGTCGGGCAGCGCTTCGACGTCATCTGCCGTCCACGGGCCGGTGTGCTCTACCAGCGCAACGCTCACGTACCTCACCTCCCAGGCAATACCCAGTCTGACATCCGCGCAGCCGCGCGCGGAAACGGCATAGCAACCCGTGCCAAGCCCTAATCAGGGCCATCGCGCTTCCGACCGGGCCGGGTCCTGTCGCCAGATTAATCATCTATCGATCCCGGGACCGAGATCTGCGATGGTGCTCTGCGCTGGCCGAAGCGACGCAAACTGCCCCAGGCTCTCCAGCGCCGGGGCGGAGTTGCAGAAGATCATGAAACCGCCGCAGCCGACATCTATGAACTCCTCGACCGTCTCTTCGATCGCCGCGGCGGACCCGTAGAGCGCGCCGCGGCTACGGATATAGGTATCAACCTCTGCCTCGCTCATCCCCCGCCGCTCGTCTTGCCGCCACCGCTTGAACTCGCGTTCACTGTCGAATAGCTGGAAGTTCGGCGCGTGCGTCCGGCGCAGCGAGCCAGGGTCCCGCCCGGCGGCCTCGCACAGATCCGCGAGCACCCGGCTCTTGTGGGCGAACTCCCTGATACCGACCTGCCAGTTGACGGCGTCCGCGTACGCGACCGCGGCGGGCAGGGTCCGCTTCTCCCCCTCACCGCCCACCAGCAACAGCGGCCCGTCGCCAGCTCCTGCCACTTCCCCGGCTGCATCAGCATGAGGGTTGGCACCTGGACCACGCCAACCGGCGCGGCAGGCACGCAGCACAGTGTCCAGGCGATCGGATCGCTCAGCCGCGGTACCGAATGGGAGGCTGAGCGACTCGAACTCCTCCCGGTCCCACCCCGCTCCCAGGCCCAGACAGAACCGTCCCCCGCTGAGGATGTGCAGATTCTCGGCCATCTTCACCGTGACGCTAGGAGGGCGATAAGCGGCACACGACACGAGCGTGCCGATCGCTATGCGCTCCGTCGCCTGCGACAACGCGGCCACGGTAGTCCATGCCTCCAGCACAGGGCTGTCGTCGCGGACCGGGTAGGGCTGGAAATGATCGAACACCCACACGCCATCGAAGCCCAGATGTTCGGCGCGCCTGGCCCAGTCACGAGCGACCAACCAGCTGTCCGAGCGCCCTGTCTCGGCTAACTCGCCCTTCCAGCCTCGCGCGAGCATGACGCCCCAGTGGGCAGGTCCGCCCTGCCTGAGTGTGTCGAAGGTCATTGTCAGCTCCAGAGGGCCGTGATCGACTAAACGAGTATCGGGATCGGCAATGCCAGCGCCGGGTCGAGCCGGTCACCGCCGTAGCGCTGGTGAGCGACATCCAGCCCGGCCAGGAAGGACGCGTAGCACTGGCGCTCGCGAGCAATGTGCCGGCTGAGCGCCTGGCGAAAGGCGGCGGCCCGCGCTCGACCGCCCGGCGGCGCGGTCAGTCGCCGGGCCAGGGACCTGCCCCAGCCGTTCAGCCGATACTGGATCTGCCCGTCGTAAGCGCCGGACCGGAACTTGCCCGCGATCGGGAACAGGTAGCCGAGCTCCAGGGCCGCCAGCTCGCGCAGCACGGCCTCCGCATCGATATCGGCACACCGGTCGTCCTGGCCCAGGTCCAGGACGACCGCGAGCGCTCCGACCCCGGCGAGGTAGATGTTGCCGGGCCACAGACCGGACTCGCGGAAGCATCGGTCGACGGCGTCCAGCGCGATCACTGCCGTGCTCAGATCTTCCAGGGCATCGCACTCGGCACTAGCTCGGATCTGATCGCTCAGACAGGATTCCAGCCCCTCAAACTCGCCGACCCCCTCTGCCACGATGACCGCGTCCCGGTCGGCGTAGCGGAGGTAGCGGGGTATGGCCGCCGACTGCGGCAGGCATCCCTCGGCCCGGATCACCAGGCCGCCAATCTCCACTGAACTGGCAGGATCCGCCAGGGCGCCAGCCGCGCCGAAACGGAAGTCCGGCGCGATCGCCGCCGCAGGCACCCTCAGTGTCATCGGGCGACCGCCAAGGCGCCGGCCAGGAGGCCGATGACTGGTGCCATGACGAGCGGGTCGCTCGTCTCGGATCTGGCCAGGTGAGTGGTGACGCGCGCAAAGGACTCGCGGATGACCAGGCCATTCAGGGCGGCGCTGGCGCCGGTTTCGACGACCTCGATGCAGGCATCGGCGATGTCCGGCACCAGCGCCTCGGTACTGCCGCTGACCGGCACGATCTGCGTGTCCGGCGCAGTCCCGCCCAGCAGGTTCTGGGCCAGCCTGGGATACGGCGTGACGACGGAGCGGATGCGCCGCAGCGGACGATGGTCATCTTTGGCCAAGAGCAAACAGACGGACGCTTCGTATGATCGCGCCTCGAAGCACCGGCGATCGGAAGACACTCCAGTCTCCATTAGCCACTCGTCGCCCGCCAGGCCGAGGTCGAGCACATTGCTGCGAAGCAGGCGGGCCACGTCTGGCATCTTCAGGAGAAAGACGGTAATACCAAGACTTCCGACGGTCGTCTGATAGCTCAGCACGCCGGGCTTGATCTCGACGCCAAGGGCAGCACAGAATCTTTCCGAGTCGGACGCGGTCCGGCCTTTCGGCAGGCCGATCTTAATCACTGACATGCCGATCCGCCTGGTAGGGAACGAGCTTGCCGTGCTTGGCCAGCTGCCGGTCGATCTCTTCCCGGATGGCCGATTTCACGGCGGCGGCCAGGTCGACATTGAGGATGTTGGCCAGGCACAGCATCCACGCCGTAAGCTGCCCGAGTTCCTCTTCCAAACGAGCGCGGCCCTCGTTGCGCCGGACCGCCTGCGCCAGCTCGCCGAGTTCCTCGACGGTCCAGACCAGTGCCCGGTCGGGCTCCAGCCGTCCGTAGATTCCTAACGCAGAGCGCTGCAAGCTGCTCAATGACGGAAGCGCGGCCTCGATGGCTGGCCACATCTCCCGCTCAGCCGCGGCACCAGGCCTGGCCGGGCAGCCTAACGGGCTCAGCGGGCTACCTGAGCTGGAAGTCATCATCGCGGTACTCAATGACAAGCGACGGGATGGTCAGCGCCCGCTCCCCCGGGGCTACGTCGCCGGCGATGAGCGCGTTGTGGCCCGTCTTGCGGGCAACCCGCAGCGTCTCGTCTGCGTCTTCCGGACTGACGATGACGACATACCCGGCGCCCATGTTAAGGGTGCTATATGCCTCTGACGGCGATATCTCCAGCCGGTCGACGAGGTACTGCAAGACCTCGGGCACCGGCGGGACGGCGGTGATCTCGTAACGCGCGGCGACCTCGGCGCGCATGATCTTGAGGAAGCCGTGGCCCGTGATGCCGTTCAGGAACTTCGGGACGACCGAGGACGCCAGCAGTTCGCGCACGAACGAGGCGTAGATAAGGGTGGGGTCGAGCAGGGCATCGCCCAGGTGCCGGCCGCTGGGCAGCTCGGTCAGCAGGCCCGCCGGGAGCTGGGACGCGACGCGCCGGGCGAGCGAAGCCCCATTGGCGTGCAGGCCGCTGCTGGGCAGGATGACGATCTTGTCGCCGACGGCGATGCCGGTGCCGAATACGGGCTTGCGGTCCGACGGGACGACGCCGAGGGCGCTTCCGGCCAGCTCTATGGCTTCCGGGGTAACGATGCCAGGCAGCGCCGGCGACTCTCCCCCGCCCCAGGTGGCACCTGCCTCCTCGCAGGCCGCACGCCAGCCGTTCAGCAAATCAAGGGAGCGCTCGCGGTTGCCGTACCAGGACGCATCACCGGTGGCGAAGTAGGCGGTAACGACGAGCGGGTTAGCACCGACGGATATGACGTCGTTGACGATCGCGGCGACGGCGTCGCGGGCGATGTCGGCGAACCTGCTGACGCCCGTCGCGTCCAGATACTCGGATGCGATGATCGACTTTGTGCCGAGCCCTTCGACGACCAGGGCGAGAGTGCTCCCGTCCAGCTCGAATACGTAGGCGGATGATCCGCGGGATTTACTGACTTCGGCTGCCCCTGATGCCGCGAGAAGAGGGGCGGTAGCGGATGCGAGTGCTATTGCCTCGCGCTTGACCTCGTCGAGGACTTCATAGTCAACTCCCGACCGGCGATACTCGTCGTGGCGAGTCATTTACTAACCCCTCCGTTGAGTCCCGAGTTGGCGGGCGCGCTCACCGCGCCGGAGCACCGCGTCACGAGCGTAACAGTATTGACCCTATTCGCCGCATGAGGTGTCGCCATTCAGGTGCAAAAGGTCAGCTCCGCGAAAGGCGGCGGAATTCACCGTAACGAAGCTGACGCGGGCATGGACTCGTAGCCACCCGCACGCTGGACGGCCGCCGCCGCGGCCGCCTGGCCAGCGTGGATGGCATCGGCCTCAGACGCGCCCGCGGCCAGCTGCGCCGCAAAGGTCGCGACGAACGCATCGCCGGCGCCGGTGGTGTCGACGGCGACGATTTGGTGAGCTGGATAGGGGCGGCTGACACCCGCGACGTGCGCGACACATCCGGACGCGCCGAGCGTGACGACGACTGTGGACACGCCCAGCGCGGCGGACAGTTCGGCTGCGAGAAGGTCCGCAGCCAGTCCCTCGCTCCGGTCCTGAGACAGCAGCGCTCGGGCCTCGGCTTCGTTGGGCACCAGCACGTCGACCTGCTCCCAGGGCAACGACGCGGCAGCGGCCGGGTCCGCGAGCGGCGGGGCAGGCTGCACGATGACCCGCGCGCCGCCGCGACTCGCGTAGCAGATGGCCTCGCGGATGGACTCGACCGGCGCTTCAAAGGTGATCAGCACCGCGCCTGCACGCTCCAGAGCCGATGCGGCATCGCGCACCGTCCCGGGCGTGACTGCGGCGGCGTCGTCGATGTGCCAGACGATGGAGTTCTCTCCGGTGTCACTGACCAGGCACAGGCAGACAGTAGTCGCCACGCTCTCCCGCAGCTGAACGCCGCTGGCATCGATGCCCTCACGGGCCAGCGCCGTGAGGACGTCGTGTCCAAGCCCGTCGTCTCCGACCACCCCGACCGCCGTCACCTGGGCACCCAGCCGCGCTAGAGCCACCGCCTGATTGAGTGCCTTTCCACCAGGCGAGGTACGGATGGACCGGGCTTCGTACTCCTCACCCCAGGCCGGCAGGCGGGGCGTCCTGACAATGCAGTCCGCGACGTAAGCACCCACCACCACGAACCGTAGGTCCTCGACGGAGCGCCGGGCGGCAGGCGGCCGTACCGGCACCCCCGGCTGCCCAGCCAGGTGGTCAGCCAATCCAGGGTCCGCCTCGTCCGTCCGCGACACCGGTCACCGGTAAGTCCATTTCTGCCCCGTGCCCTGGTACTTAGCCACCGGGATCGGCTCGACTCCCGGCCTCATCCGTGACCTGTAGAGCACTCCCGACAAGTGGTCGACCTCGTGATAGACGAGACGAGCCAGCCCCCGCTCGAAGGTCGTGATCCGGGTTGTGCCGTCCACGTCCTGGTGCTCGACCTCGATGGCCAGCGGCCGGGGCACCTTGCCGCGCACGTCGAAGAAACTCAGGCAGCCCTCGTATTGCTCGTCGGTCTCGGCCGACTCATCACTGACCTGCGGGTTGAGAAGCGTGATGGTCTCGCCCTCCGGGGTGCGGATCACCGCCGCCGCGCGGCCAATGCCGATCTGGGGCGCCGCCAGGCCCATGCCCTTGGTGAAGTTATGCACCTGACCGACCCGCTCCAGGCTGCTGACGAGCTGGGCCACCACGCGCCGCGCGTCCTCGGCTTCCGCAGGCAGGTCGAATCTCCGTGCGATCTCGGTCAGCACCCGATCGCCTTCCTGGGCAATATCCAGGGAGCGCATCCGCTCGGCAGGACTGATCGTCTCCACGTCGGTTTTCTCCTCGTCCTCGGGTGTCCGGAACTTCCACTCGATGCGGTACCGCGCGTGCAGCGGCGGTTCGTCGGTCGACCAGGTAAAAACCACCTCGTCCTCTTTCTCCTGTCGCGAAATAGGGGTGCGGAACGGCGATGCCTCCGCGGTCATTGAGGTCTCCATCCCCCACACGAATGGGCGCAGCCGGGCCGGGAAGATCAGGGTCATGCTGAGCCGCCGGGTCGGCAGCCGGATCGCGCGCTGCCACCATGGCCCCCACTTACGGGCTTTGACGGTGTACCCGTAACTGATCCAGGCGGTCTCCCCCGGATACAGCGGAAACCTTCCGTCGCCATTCTCGAAGAGCAGCCAGACCTCCTTGGAGGCGTCCCGGTCCTCCTTGACTCGCCAGGACATGGGCTCGTCGCCGCATGTTGCGGACAGCCCTATCTCCTCCCACGTCAGCGGATCCTCGCGGTAGAGCTGATTCGACCGCTCCGGGTCGCCCGGGTAGCTGTCCACCGCGATCCGGATGAGGTACTGCGTCACCGGCTGAGCGCCCGTGTTCCGCAATTGCCTGCGGACCCGGGTCTGGTACATGCCGTCTCGGAGGGTCAGCTCGGCATCCTCGTGCTCCACAACCAGGGCGGACCCAGCTGCCGACCGCAGATCGGCGGCCGACGGCTCGTCATGCCGCGTCTTGCCAGCCGACAGCTCGACGAGGGAATCGTGCATGTCCTTCCAGCGCCGGATGAGCGCACGGCCGGCCCGGAGATGCTCGTCCGCTAACTCAGCGAAGCTGCGACTGGCGAGCACCGTCCCGTGCTCGACCTTGCTGACGTAAGAGGGCGTGTACCCGACCAGGCTGGCTAACGCCTTCTGGGAGCAGCCGGCCGCCTCGCGCCAATGCCGCAGCTCAGCGACGAAGGCCGCTACGGCGGGATTGCGCTGCGCCTCTTCGGGCTCTAACTGCACCCGGCTCCTCCTGCCGCTGGTGGAACTGGAGTGAATGGTACGTGATCGCTGATCACCCTAACGTCCACTGCGGTCCGCAGCAGAACCTGCAGACGTGAGCAGGCACATGCAACGCCATCAGGGCTCACTTGCGCCCCAGCAGAAAACCGCATGTCTGAGAGCAACGGCCAAGCGACCGGTTTCGAAGTAGTGCAGATCGCTGGCGAGATCGAACCGGACGCGGATGGCGGCTACACCGTCCACATAGACGGAGAGACATTCCAAGCGGGAGATGTCGCGGAAGCGCTAGCCATGCTGGCCGAGGCGGCGGCCAGACACGAAATGAGCATGGAGCCCGAGGAGGAGCTAGAACTGTGACCTAAGTTCAGCAGCACGGAACGCAAAGCCCCGGCGCCAAAGGCATCCGGGGCTCTTGCGTTCTGAAAGCACTCCCAGGCGATGTGAATGGAGTGAATGGCACGTGAGCGCTATTCAACCTGTTGTCCATCCCCGTTCATGGCCGAGTCTGCCTGTGTGAGCACGGATCCACAGCAGCCGCCGCCAATTGGCGGCACGAGGGAGATGGAAAATGATCATCATCACGATCCTCGCCGTCACGTTTATTGCCGGCGTCATTGCAGGCATCATCGCGCTGCTCTGCGCCAGCATTTCCCGCGAGGAGTCCGGCAGGTCGATCCAGGACGAGCCCCCGACGCGTGCGGCAAAGGCGACCCGCCGCATCGTCGGGTGGCACGGTACGACGCCCAGGCTCGTCATCGGACCCGGCAACGTAGCCCGGTGGACCGACGCCTCGGCAAGTCGATGAGTCCGAGCAACGGCGGCAGCCGGCCGCGTCCCGGGTTCCCGGACTCGGCGCGCGGCCGACAGCCGCTGCCCGGCGAGCTACTCCACGGCTGGCACGGAAGCGCCGTCATCCGGGTACGGCTTGCCGAGCTGGGCGTACAAGTCCACCAAATGCCGACGGAGCAGCCCTGCGTCCAGGCGCAGCGCGGCGATCTCGGCCGCGGTCTCCTCGCGCCGCGCGGACTCGACCCGGCGCAGCTCGGCGCGGAACTCGTCCAGCTGCCTCGACAGATCCTCGATGGTGGCGGCCCGCTCGGCCGCGGCCTCGGGCGTGGCACGGACGAAGACCCCCTTGCCAGGCTGGCCGATCAGCAGCCCGTCCGCGCGCAGCTGGCCTACAGCGGCCCGGATCACCGTGCTGGAGACCCCGTACAACTCCGTCAGCCTGGCGGTCGACGGGATGGCCGAGCCGACCGGAAAGTCGGCAGAGGCGATCTTCCGCCTGAGGTCGTCGGCGACTTGCTGGTAAGCGGGCTGCCCGATGGATTCGGTCACCTGCCTGCCTTCCTGAGCATCGCCAGGACCTCTGCCTGGTATGGCCACGACAGGCTAGCCGAAAGGTTGATCAGACTCAACCATATGTACTATGTTGAACATAGTGTGCTAGCTTGCCCTGGACGCCTACACACAGCCATGGACGACAAGGCCAGACGAGCATCTAGTCGCCGCGCTTCCCAGGACCCGAGCTCCGGAAAGCGACTCGACGCAGGTTCACGACGACATCGCAAAGGACGCCGACGACGTCGCGCGTCACCCCGACCAGCCAAGAAGCAGGCCCGTTCGCGCCGCCCACGCCGTCAGCCGTGAGGCGTGAGGCCCACCGACAGCTACGACCACGAGCCACCCCATTGGAAGACGGCCCCGGCGAATAGCCGCCAAGCACACCCGCCGGAGCCGCACCCCCTACCAGGAGGCACCCCCATGATGGCTTTAGCCATCCCTGCCCCGCACCCCGACACCGGAACGGCCACCGACCCGGCCGCCAGCAGGAACCGGGCGCTCTACCGAGTCCCGGAGGCCATGCTGCTGCTCAGCCTGAGCCGCAGCATGGTCTACAACCAGATCCGCGCCGGCCGCCTGCGCAGCGTCAAGGAAGGCAACGCCCGCCTTATCCCCGCAGACGCCATCGCTGACTATGTCGCGCTGCTCAAGGCCGAAGCCGAGGCCGACCGGTGACGGCCAGCGAGTCGCAGCCAGGGCGCCGCCCGCGCGGCCGCGCCAACGGTGAGGGGTCGATCTACCCCTACAAGAACGGCTACGCCGCCTACGTCTGGGTCACCACGCCAAGCGGCAAGGCCGCCCGTAAGTACGCCTACGGCCAGACCCGCGACATCGTCCACGACAAGTGGGTCAAGCTCCAGGCCAAGGCAGCCGAGTCGCCGATCCCCACCAGCACCCCGACCCTCGCGCAGTACCTGACGACCTGGCTGGCCGAGGTCGTCCGGCCGAACCTCGAACCAGCCACGTACGCCTACTACGAGACGATGGCCCGGCGTTACATCATCCCCGCGCTGGGAAACAAGCGGCTCGACAAGCTGCAAACCCGCGACGTGCAGACCTGGCTCAACAAGCTGGCGAAGGTCTGCCAGTGCTGTGCCCAGGGCAAGGACGCCGCGCGGTCGGTGGCCAAGCAGCGATGCTGCGCGGTCGGCACCTGCTGCCAGAGCTACGCCGGCCGCCGCACGGTGCAGGCCGCTCGCAATACGCTTCGCGCCGCGCTCAACCACGCCAGGGTTGCCGACGAACTGGTGTCGCGGAACGTCGCCGCCTACGCCAAGGTGCCCGGCCCGCCCAGGCGCCGCCGCAAGGGCTCGGCCTGGAGCGTCGCGGAAGCGAGCAGGTTCCTGGCTTCGGCCCGCGACGACGACGACCCGTTCCACGCCGCCTACGTGCTGATCCTGATCAACGCGCTGCGGAAGGGCGAGGTGCTCGGGCTCGTCTGGCCCAGCGCCGATCTGGACGGCGCCGAGATCGACATCAGCTGGCAGCTGCAGCGCGTCGGCAAGCAGCTGATTCACAAGCAACGCGTCAAGACCGTGGACTCAGACGCCGACGACACGGTGCCGATGCCCGAGATCTGCTCCGCCGCGCTCAAGCTCCGCCGCGACGAGCAAGCCGCCGCCCGCGAGCAGGCCGGCGAGCGGTGGCAGGACAGCGACCTCGTGTTCACCACCCGGTGGGGAACGCCGATCGAGCCCCGCAACTTCAACCGCAGCTTCGACGCCCGCTGCCGGAAGGCCGGGGTGCCCCGCATCCGCGTGCACGATACCCGCCACACCTGCGCCTCGCTCCTCGCGGCCCTCGACGTGCACCCGCGGGTGGCGATGCGGATTCTCCGGCACGCCAAGATCGCGATGACGATGGAGGTCTACACCAAGGTCTCCGACGACCTCACCCGGGCCGCGCTGAAGAAACTCGGCGACAGCCTCGGCGGTCCCCCACCCGCCGAACCGCCGCCCGCCCCACAGGACCAGCCATGACGGCGCCCGCGAACGGCAGCGCGCGATCGCCCGCAACCGGACTGTCGCCAGCAGCGCGAATGCCACCCCCATTCATAACGGATAGCCGGGACAGCGGCCGTCCCCCAGGCGAAGCCAGTGCCCTGCCAGTGATCAGCCCCGCCCCGCCCACCCGTAACACCGGCGCCGGGCTGCTTATCGTGGCGTCGTTCCTGCTGTTGCTGCTCGCCGCGGCACAGGGCTACGTCAGCTTCCGGGCCCAGTACGTCTTCGTTGATCACGCCAAGCACGCCCGGCTGCCGTCGGTGCTGGAGGCACTCGGCCTGGACACCGGCGCGGTCATCTTCGCGCTGCTCGCGCTGTCGCTGGCTCGGCTCGGCGGCCGGGCGGCTGTCGAGCGGACGCTGAACGTCGCATGCGCGCTGGGTTCCCTGACCATGAACCTGCTCGCCGCCGACCTGACCTCACCGCGCTCAGTCACGGTCTGGGTGCTGCCCAGCGCCCTCTATGCCCTCGCTTCAGACCGGCTCATCGGCGTGGTCCGGCGCTGGGTCCTGGCCAGCGACACCAGCGCGGATCTCGCTCAGGACCGCTCGGCCTGGCGCGCGGTCGGCGGCCTGACCCTGTGGGTCCTGCGACTGATCCTGGACACGCGAGGAACCGCGGGCGGCTTCCGCCGGTGGGTACTGGCTGTGGCCCCGGTTGCTCCGGGCGTCCACGCCAGCGGCCTACTCGCAGCCATCGGGGCAACGCCGCTGGCTGTCAGCGAGAGGTCGTCTGGATCGCCCGCGCCGGACGGGCAGGCTGATAGCGCTTCGCTCCCCCCGTATGAGCTGTGGCCGGGTGAGAAGAAGCGCGAGGCGCTGATCCGCCTCTACGAGAGATGCGGAGAGACCGGGGATCCCCGGTACGCCGATCGCTCGAAGGCCGCGCAGCTCGCGGGCGAGATCGCCGGCCGGATCGGCTACCACCCCGGCACCGCTCGTCGCGAGCTGGTCAGGTACCTGGCCAGCCGCCCGCAGGCCAGCTCAGTCCCTCGATCCGACACCGGGTCCGACTCCGAGGCGGTGGCCTGATGCTGCACCACCCGACCGAACTGCTGATCGCGCTGGCCGCGTTACTCCTTTTTGTTCTGATCATCCGGCTCGTCGTCGGGAACCCCAATGCGGCCCGTCATCGGGTTCGGGTCCTGCGGTGGCGCATCCGGCTGTACCTGCGGCCGGGGCCCGGCTACGCGAACATCCTCGAGCTCGCCGTGCGGTGGTCGCGGCTGCGGGCCGTCCGCGTCGGCGGCCGGTCCGGGCCGTCCCTGCCGTGGTGGGCGCGGCTGATCCTGCCGGTGACCACCTATGCGGTCCGGCTGGGACGGGCCCACCTGGGGCGGCGCGTGATCGCCAGCATGGAAGACCAGATGCTGGTGCTGGCCGCGCCGCGCACCGGCAAGTCCGGGTGGCTGGCTGACCGGATCATCGACCACCCGGGCGCCGTGGTGAATACCACCACGCGGACAGACCTGTTCGAGAACACGGCGCTGCTGCGCGGTCGGCATGGCGTGATCCACGTGTTCAACCCCGAGGGCATCGGCGGCCTGCTGTCGACGTTCCGGTGGAATCCGCTGCAGGACTGCGAACTGCCGGCCGTCGCCCTGCAGCGGGCCGTGTCGCTGACTGCGGCGACGGAGGCCAAGGGCATGCACGATATGGCGTTCTGGATCGGGAAGGCCTCGACGGTGCTCGCGAGCCTGATGCACGCGGCGGCGCTGGACGGCCGCACGATGAGCGAGGTGTACCAGTGGGCGCACGGCATCGACGACTCGGTCCCCGAGCAGATCCTCTCCGCTCACCGCGGCGCGGCCGATGGCTGGCTCGGCCCTATCCGCGAGGTCCGCAGGCCGGGCCGGACGGCCGACTCGATCCGGATGACGGTGACCCGCGCGCTGGCCTGGCTGTCCGATCCGGCCGTCGCGGCGGCGACGTCGCCGGGGCCCGGCGAGGGATTCGACGTCACCGACTTCGTGTCCGGGCGGAACACCTTGTACATGATCGGGAGTGGCCGGGAGGAGGCGCCGATCGCGCCGTTGTTCCGGGCGTTCGCCGAGTACGTGCACGCTGGCGCGGCCTTCGCCGGGTCGGTGCAGCCGCACGGCAGGCTCGACCCGCCGATGCTGATGGCGCTGGACGAGGTGACCAGATCTGCCCGGTCCCGCTGCCGCTGTGGATGGCTGACAGCGCCGGCAAGGGCATCCTGATCGTGGCTGTCTGCCACGGGCTGGCCCAGCTCGAAGCTCGCTGGGATAGCTCGGGGGCGCGGGCGATCTGGGACACGGCCGGCATCAAGGTGATTCTCGGCGGGGTCAGTGACCCGGACACCCTGGACGGGCTGTCGCGGCTGTGCGGCGAGATCGAGCTGCGGACGCATAGCCGGGCCCACGACGAGTACGGGCGGCGGGGGCACACCGTGACCGATCAGCCCGTTCAGGTCCTGCCGCCTGAGCTGTTGCGGATGCTGCCGGAATGGCGGGCGCTGGTCGTGCGCGGCAACTTGTCCCCGGTTGTCATCGGGCTGCGGATGGCCTGGCGGCGACTGGATTACCAGAGCGCTCGCCATACCGCCGTGGTTCCCCGGCGGCCGCTGGAGGCGGCGGTCGGAGGGCGGGCGCGACCGCCGAGGCTGAGGACGGACGTAGAGGAGGAGCCGGGTTCGCTGGCCCTCGATGGTGAGTCATGCGTGGGTGATGAGCCTGATCGGCAACCGGTTGCCGCGGACGAAGTACCGACGGAAGGCAACGTCGGCCGGCCGGATGCTGGATCGGGCGGGAGGACCGCCGACGATGCGCCTCCGCTGCCACCAGAGCTCCGAGACGGCACCGTGCCCAGGCCCCGGCGTCCTTGGGAAGCGCCCGCCGACAACGGGAATCGCAGGTGACCAGCCCGCCGGAGGGCCGCGACGGATCTTCCCCGTCCGTCGCGGCCCTCGCCGTTCAGCTCAGCAACCTGCGCCGCGAGGTCGAATCGCTCACCGGAAAGCTAGACACCGTCTCCAGGGCGCAGCGGGAACAGGCCGCTGTTCTGAGCGAGATAGCCGGACTCCGGGAGCAGATCGAACAGGTGCTCTCGACGCTCACCGATCAGGAGGACGCATCGCCGGCCGAGTGGTTCTGGCTGACCATGACCGAGCAGCGGCGCAGCGAGCAGTTCAGCGACCTCTTCGACTGGGTCGAGACGGTGCTGCGGACCCAGTACCCCGACTACCTGGCCGACCAGGTCAGACCGTGCTGGCCGAATCATCCGGAAGCCAGATGGGAGCTGGCCTGGCTATACCAGCTATGGTCCCGCGTTTACCTAGTTGACGGAGCAGGGCCGAGAGATGCCGCGGACTGGCACGATCGGTGGTCACCCGGAGCCCTGCACCGCCTCGGCCAGATCATGAGCCGATGCGAGCACGCCTGCCAACGGCAGCCCAGCCTCGAAGCAGCCGACGATCCGCGTCGCCGCGCACTCTTGTGACCTTTCTGACGCCCGCGGGGTGCAACTTAGCTCTGCGGCTCCTTGCCCAGTTTGCCCGCACAGGCCCGGCCACGCTCGCATTGGGGACGGGTTTGACGGCATTCCGCACGAGGTCAGTTATGGATGAGGAGGGAGGGCCCATCAAGGTTGTAGAATCGCTTAGGCTTATGGTCTAGACAGTGGATCTAATCCCCGGAGCGGAGGAGCAGACAGTGGCTCAGCACACACAGGTCCTTTATGTGGACGACATTGACGGAAGCGAGGCCGAGGGCACGGTCAGGTTCGGGCTCGGCGGCGTGGACTACGAGATCGACCTGAATAAGAAGCACGCCGACCAGCTCGCCAAGGCTATTGGCCCGTTCGTTGAGGCGGCCCGCCGGGTTTCGTCATCCCGCCGTCCGGCCCGGGCCTCGCGTCCGGCCCGGCATGACCAGTCCGACGTCCGGGCGTGGGCCCGCGCTCAGGGTCTCAAGGTTTCCGACCGCGGCCGGATCCCGGCGGACGTGCTCGCCAAGTATGAGGCCTCGCACTAGCAAAGCCGCTAGACAGGCGGGCATTACGATTGCATGGCAATCACGATCGTCAAGCCGAGCCCGGTCATCGCGATAGCTACGTGCAGGGCCGTCCACAGGTAATGGAGCCGTACCCGATAAAGCATTCCGAAGCGCTCCCGATGCGCGGCGCGAGCGGCGTGCCAGTCCTCTTCCAGATGCAGCTGCGGATAGATGGCATCCAGGCGGCGGCGCATCGTTCTGGCTCCGGTGATGTGGAGCTCATACCGCTCGCGGTACTTCAGGCTCGTGATCGCGCCGTGTCCGCCCAGGAGCGTCAGGGATACGGTGACTAACAGCATCGCGTGGTCGCGGACGCCGTGCTGGGCTAGCAAGCCCAGTCCGGCCGACGCGAGCATTAAGACGATGTTGGTCATCACCGCACGCTGATCCTCGGACTGCCTGGCCTGGTCACGCTATTCCTGCCACATCTGCAACAGGGCATCCACGTCATTGGCCATCTCACCACCCAAAAGCAAATCGTAAGGTGACGGCGCGTAGCTATTCACCCTGAGTGGGCTTGGGGTGGCCGGCAGACGGGGATGGGCTGATCTTCGGTGGGCCGGCCCGGCGTGTCGGCTTGATTGCGGTGCGGATGTGCTGATCATGGTGGCTTGTGTCCGATATGCCGCCCGTGCCACCGCCTGCGGAGCTGGCGTTGCGTGCCCGGGTGGCGGAGCTGGAGGCCGAGAGCGCCCGGCTGCGCGAGGCGGCCGCGGCTCGCGATGAGCTGGCAGCCGCGCAGCTGGCGGTGCTGGCGGCGCGGGTGGAGGAACTGGAACGCCGCCTGGGCAAGGATTCCTCCACGTCCTCGAAGCCCCCGTCCTCCGATAGCCCGTATAAGAAGAAGACCCGGGACCGGTCTTTGCGGGGCCGGTCCGGCCGCAGTCCCGGCAAGCAGCCGGGAGCGCCGTCCTCGACGCTGAAGCAGTCCGCTGAGCCCGGCGAAACGGTGGTATGCGCCCCGGCGGCGTGCGGGTGCTGCGGCGCGGACCTGGCGGATGCTGAGGTGACCGGGGTGCAGAAGCGGCAGGTGGTCGAGGCGTCGCCCCCGCCGCCGCCGAAGGTGATCGAGTACCAGGTGCAGGCCAGGGAATGCGGGAACTGCGGCACCGTCAGCATCGGGCTGGCGCCCGCGCATGTCACCGGCCGCGTCCAGTACGGGCCGGGGGTGCATGCCCGGGCGGCGCTGGCGGTCTGCGCCCATTACCTGCCGGTCGGGCGGGCAGCGGCCCTGGTGGCCTCTCTGACCGGGGTGAACGTCTCAGCCGGGTTCACCGCGGGGGTCCGCGGCCGGGCCGCAGCCCGCCTGGACCCGTTCATGGACCGGGTCCGGGCGCTGCTCCGCGAGGCCGCGGTTCTGTACGCGGACGAGACCCCGGCCCGCACTGCCGGGAAACTGCGTTACGTCCACGTCGCCTGCACCGAGTTCCTTACCGCCATGCACGCCGGCGGCCGCGCTAAGGAAGACATCGACGCCGGCGGGATCCTCCCGGCTATTCCGGCACGATCGTCCGGGACGGCTACGCCGGGTACCAGCACCTCGCCGACGCGCTGCACGCCTGGTGCGGGGCTCATGGCCTGCGTGACCTGCGCGGCGTCTTCGAGTCCGACCCCGGCGGGCAGGTCTGGGCCAGGTCCATGGCCGACCTGCTCATCTGCGCGAACGCGAAGGCCACCGCCGCCCGCGCCGCCGGGAAGCCCCGCCTCGGCGACACGGCGCTCGCCGAGATCAGGTCCTGGTACCGCGGCGCGGTCGCCAAGGGCATCGCCGACAACCAGGACCGCCGCGGCAAGGACGGCAAGGACGGCCTCCGCCTCGCCCGCAGGTTCCGCGACCACCAGGACATGATCCTGAGATTCACCACCGACCTCGCCGTCGGATTCACCAGCAGCCAGGCCGAGCGCGACATCCGCCCCGTCAAAGTACAGATGCGCACCTCCGGCGGCTGCTGGCGCACCCTCGACGGACTCGCCGACTTCGCCGTCGTGCAGTCCTGCCTGTCCACCGCCGCCAAATGGGGAATCGACCAGCTCGACGCACTCACCCAGCTCTTCACCGACGGACCCTGGCTACCAGCCGCCATCAGACCAGGCTAAGCAACTACACCGCGCCGGCTCATCACCTATCAGCCGATCCACGCCCGCTGATCTCGCACACCCCAGCCCACCCAGGGTGAATAGCTACGACGGCGCGACCGGTAAAGGGCCTGATGGTCGAGCGGTAGCCCGGCGCCCCTGCCAATCGGCGTCCGCAGTATGTCCCACATCCGGGGACCTGATCTGGCCCGAGCCGACCCGCCCCCAGAGTCGACGCCGTAGCCGAGACGTAGCGCGCCTCGGTCAAGAACGCAGTTACACCGCGTAGCCTCCTGTACGTGGCGTCGAGCAAGCGCAAGGACATCCCGGACCCGGTCACCAACCGCCTGTTTGCCCTGTCCGGCAATCAGTGCGCATTCCCCGGATGCACGAACGCCGTCACCCACCAGATTGCACCCGGTGAGCGGCCGGTAACGCTAGCGCAGCGCGCCCACATCGTGGGTGTCGGCCGCCAGGGCCCGCGGTCCCAGGCTGTGCCGCCGCCGGACGGCATCGACGCCGTGGAGAACCTGACACTGTTCTGCGGGGACTGCCACCGGATCGTCGACAGCAACCCGCGCATCTACTCAGTGGAAGTGCTCGCGAAGTTCAAGGCCGATCACGAGGCACGCCTGGCGCCCAGGAGCCTCCGGCCGAACCCGCCCCCACTGGAGACCGACGTTGTCGACCTGTCACTGCTGACCGTCTCCGAACTGCCGGATACGGTCTGGATCGCGACGTCGCGGTTCCGCACGTCAGCCGAAGTCAGCGAGCATCTGCCGCGACCCCTGCGCAATCAGGTCCTGCCGTTCGTGCTGATCAAGGGCCAGGTCTGGGCGTTCCACGACCTCGCCGACTCCCGGGGCCCGTTCAAGCAGGCAGTCGACCCAGGCTCCGCAGAGAAACTCGACGCCGCGAGCGTGCTGAAGTCAGACGACAAGAACATCTACGTGTGGCTGCTCAACGGGGCACTGCGCCAGGCGCTTCTGCGGCGCGGCGTGCGCCTCGACCGCGATCACGACCGCTACTACTTCCTGCCCGACCACGAGACCGTCACCCGGCGCGTGGAGGCCAAGACCAAGACGGGCCGCAACCAGTACGCAAAGAAAGTGGTCCGCCAGGAGGGCGCGGGTTCCGAGCACCCCCGCGACGTCTGGTGGCACCTGGCGGCGCAACTCCGCTTCGAGCAGTTCGCGCCGGGAGCGTGGGGCCTGACCATCCGGCCCGAGTTCCATCTCACCAAGGACGGGCGGGAACCACTTGACCCGCGCAGGGTGGGACGAAAGGTGACGAAACGCAAGTCGCGCATGTACAACGAGGGCTACTTTGACGCCGTCCACTTTCTCCGCTACTACCTGCTCGACGGCAAGACGCGCTTCATCCTCAAGGTCGGGCGGCAGGCCATCGCCGTCGACGGGGACTTCCCGAGCGTGGACGCCAGGTGGCCCAAGATCGCCGACAAGCGCTTCGACCCCATCACGATGTTCGACAGCGGCAACGAAGACGACGTCCTCGACGCGCTGGTCGGCTCTTGGGAGTTCGACGACGAATGGGACTGGGGCGCCGAACACAGCGAGGATGACAAGTGAGCCTGACCCTCAGCCCCCTGCGCCCCGCCGTCGAGTGGCTGGACGAGCCGGAACTGGCCTTCGCCGGCGGTCTCACCCACATCGATCCCAAGGTCGGCATCCCGGCGAGCGGCCCCTGGTCCCGAGACCAGCCAAACCATCCGTCATCGGTCACCGCCGGCTTCATCGGCACCGCTGACTGCGTCGCCAAGGCCCGCGCCTGGCTGTCCCGCGCGGCCGAGGGCGTCGACGGTGACGGCGATCACCATCCGTTCTGCGGCTTCCAGGTCACCGGGCCGTTCGCCTCCCAACTGCGCGTCAACGGGCCGGAGGCGAAGATAACGGCCAGTGAGATCCGCGACCTCACGGCTGACAAGCTGAAGCGGCTAGACGGCCTGAACCACCTGCTCGCCCTGATCGACAACCGCCTCATGCAACTGGCGAGCCTGGACGCCCCGCCCACCCTCGTGTTCATCACGCTCCCGGCGGACATCGTCAGACGCTACTGGGCCGTGCACCAGACGAACCGCGGCGTCGAGACGGTATGGAACCTCCGAGCCGGCATCAAGGCGCGCGCGATGCGCCGCGGCCTGCGGACCCAGCTGCTCCGGCAGGAAACCATCGAGTCAGACCTTGAGGCTCACACCTCCGACCTTGAGCACCCCGCCGACCTGGCGTGGAACCTGTTCACCGCCGTCTACTTCAAGGCCGGCGGGTTTCCCTGGGCGCCCGTCGGCATCCCCGAGGGGACCTGCCACCTCGGCGTGACCTTCTACCGGCCGCACGGCGAGCGATCGGCCATGAGGACCAGCGTCGCCCAGGCCTTCGCCGAGAACGGCGACGCGTTCGTGCTGCGAGGCAACCCGTTCGAGTGGAAGGGCAAGTGGCCCCACATCCCTGCTGAAGAAGCCGCGCGGCTGGTCGCAGATGTCGTCGACCGGTACACGCAGGCCATGAAGCGGCCACCCCGGCGGATCGTCGTCCACAAGCAGTCGCGGTTCTTCCCCGACGAACTCAGCGGATTCCAGGACTCGCTCAGCGGCTACGAATACGACCTGGTCGCGCTGGCCCCGTCAACAGGAGTACGGCTCATGCGCCACGGCGAGTACCCGCCACCTCGCGGCGCCTGCGTCAGCCTCGGCGACCGCCGCTACCTCTACACCACCGGATACGTCCCCTCGCTGGGACGGTATCCGCACGGCCACGTGCCGACACCCGTTCAGATCACCGATCACATCGGAGACTCCGCCGCCCGCGCGCTCCTCAGCGAGATCCTGCTGCTGACGAAAATGAACTGGAACTCTGCCCGCTTCGCCGAGAAACTCCCGGTGACCGTCCGCTTCGCCAACGAAGTCGGCGCTATCCTGCGCGACCTGCCCGAAGACTTCGCCCCGGAAGCACGGTACGCCTTCTACATGTAAGGGTTCATCGCTCCTGCTGCTAGGCCTGGATCAGCATTGGCGTCAGCAAACCAAGGCACCGATGGCTGTTGTTCCACCGTGCGCGGCCCCCGAAACTGGACTAACCGCGCATGGGCACGATGCCCTGTCCGGGAGGCTACGGTTGTTGGCGTGCCCGTTGATCCCGCTCCGTTCCTCTCGACGGTTATCCTCGCCAGCGCCGCGCTTGTGGCGATTGTCGGCGGCCTGCTGGTTGCCCGTTTCGTCGGGCTTGACAGCGATCAGCTGACCAGCCGCAAGCTGCTAGCCGACGCCGAAGACAGGCTTGCCATTGCGACCAAACGGGCTGCCCTGGCACGCCAGAACTTGCTCAGGTGGCGCGCGCAGGACTTCCTGGACGAGGATGATGTGGCGGCTGCACTCGCTGCTGGCAAGGCCGACGCCGGCGAGTTGCGTAAGCTGGCCAGCACGCGGCTGTCGGACGACGAGCTCCGCAGCGTCGTCGGCCAGGCGGCCGAGGACGTCGCGTCATTCCGCAGCTGGCTGTCCCAGGAACCGATACTTGAACGCATCCGCTCGGCCGAGTACGACTGGTATGCCTTCAGCCAGGCGGCGGAAGACATGCCGATGCTGAACCACCCGCAGCTGGCCCGGTCCGTATTCGAGGACATGGCCGGACGGCTCGCTAAAGAAGACGCCGAGAAGGAGCGCATCGAGGAAGAGCGCCGTCGCGCGGAGGCCGCAGAACGCCAGGCGTCCTATAGCGGCGGGCTATCGGGGAGCGCTTTCAGGATTGCCGAGCACGCCCTCAGGTTCGCCGAGATGCAGCAGTCGGCGGCCAACATGCTCAGGTCCCCCGGCTACAGTTATCCGCTATCGGCTCTGACGATCCAGCCGCCGAATACCGCTCAGATCGAGGCCAGTCGCTACGACGACCTCATCGCAGCAGATGAGCGGGCCCGCCAGCGCGTCGAGGACCTCGGGGAAGAGCTTCGGCGGCTGCGCCAGCAGCACGCCGACGTTATCCGCCCGGACGCGCGCCTGTGGTGGGCTGTGGCCATCCTGGTGGCCTACGCCATCGCGGGAGTTGCGGTTCCGCTGTGGGTTATGTCTGAGGGCCCCGTCAGCCTGCGCACCGTCCGCTGGACTTTCTGGCTGTTCGCCGCCGGATTGGTCGTGCTGTTGGGGTACATCGCCGCGTATCTGTTCGGCCTCACCCGCAGGCGTCGGCAGTGGGCAGGCCACGCCAGGGCTGCGTCTGGCCCGCCAGCCGCAGCCACCCGGCGAAGGGTAGCGGCCTGGTCGGACACGATCGCCCCACCGACGGCGAGTGGCGGAGCCGCCCCATCCACTGGCCAAGACGTGACCGGGCAGGTGCCGCAGCCGACCGCTTCGGCCTGGCCGCCGGACCGACCGCGTCCCGCGGGTCCGGGCGGGGACTAGCGAATTGCGGCGCGGCGGCAATCGCGCTCGGCTCTGTGCGACCAAGGCGGCGTAACCGGAGAGCGGGCGAACTGGCTGGCGAAAGACTGGACCCCCACTGACCCTCGAGTCCGGGCAGATACCGCGTGTGACGATCCAGCATGGAGATCCAGCGGATGAACGCGACGCATATTCGGTTGTTCACGATCGTTCGGAGAACCGCCCAAGCCGCGCAAGGCACCTTGGCATGTGGGTTCCCGCGTGACGCAGAGCGTTAACGACCGCCTCTAGGTGGCCGAAAGCCTTTGCAAGCGCGGAACTCGCCGTCAACCGCATGGCCCGAGGCCTCCCGGACCAACGGGCGGGGTGGTCGAGTCACCGAGCAGCCAGTTGATGCTGAACTTGACGCCCTCCCCGTACCACGAGGGCGGCAGTTGATCAGCCATCCAGGGTCGCCTGGCCTGCTCGATCACGTCCTCGGCGTGGACCCGCTCCACCTTGAGGTCCTTGGTGGTCAGCTCACGAGACAGCACATGCGTGACCGGGGTCTCGGCTTGTCCGCCGAGAATCCATACGAGCGTTGCCACTACGCCTTCCAGGTAAGCCGCATCCTGCCGCGCGAACTGCCGCTCATCCGCGGCAGCCGCATTCCGGCCATCGGCCTCCGCCTGCCGCTTGCCCTCGACCGCGGCGGCTAGCACGCGGCCGATCTGCTCCTGGGCTCGAACAACATCGCCGAACCCACCGACCAGCTCACCAGGAGCATTCCCGCGAACCGGAATCCGGTCATCGTCACCGATCAGCCAGCGCAGGACGGTGGCGGCCGCATCAGCCCGGTTCTCCCGGTCCCCGCGCAGCCGCCTCTGGTCCGCCATCTCGATCTCGGCCTCGATCTCCGGACGGCTAGGCGGAGTGCTTGTCTGCCGGTCAGTGACCGGAGCCAAGACGCTCTCGCCTAATGCCCAGGCCCACGCACGGGCTGAGCGTGACGCCGCGGCCTGAGTCAGGTCGGTGAACCGGCGTAAGTAACGTTACCGCACGGCCCGGACGTGGCGCAGCGGCCGCACGATCGCGGTGCCGCGTGGCGCCTCGTCGTCCAAGCCCGCAGCATCCACGTGCCTCACGGTACGCCCGGTCATTGCCCAGCCTCCAGTTCCGCCTCATCCCGCTCGATCGACGCTGCCCGGCGGCTGGGCGCCAGTTCCTGCCGGACGGCGCTTGCCCGTGCTTCGGCTTCCCGCAGCGCGTTCGCCGCGCGGCGACGCATGACATCGTCGCTGGCGAGCCGGGCCTCTCGATCCGATTGCTCCTGCCGCTC
>Ga0307374_10004898_pt1 | contig 22033 bp, 20 predicted proteins | sample OX3MG_FD_202532 | JGI IMG/M metagenome (GOLD analysis project Ga0307374, IMG submission 202532) | Soil microbial communities from Risofladan, Vaasa, Finland - OX-3 | ecosystem: Environmental > Terrestrial > Soil > Coastal area > Acid sulfate soil | place: Finland: Risofladan, Vaasa | collected...
AACCGAAGACGCCTTGGAAGGCCAGGTTGTGGATGGTGAGGACCGACGCGATCCGCGACAGCGCCGGGTCCTGCGAGTGGTGGACCTCGAGCAGGTTGGGGACCAGCGCGGTATGCCAGTCGTGGACGTGGATCACGTCGGGCAGGAAGCCGAGGGGCTGGAGCATCTCGAGCAGGGCGCGGTTGAAGTAGATGAAGCGGGCATCGTCGTCGCCGTAGCCGTAGATGCCGTCGCGGTCGTAGAGCTGCGGACAGTCGACGAAGTAGATGGGCACATCTCCCATCCGACCCTCCAGGATCGAGCAGACGATGGTCTGCGAACCGAGCGGCACGGGCAGCTCTTCGATCACCGTCCGCAGGCCGTAGAGCTCGGTGCTGATCTGCCGGTAGCGAGGCATCACCACCCTGACGTCCTGGCCTAGCCGGCGGAGCTCTTTGGGCAGCGAGGCGGCGACGTCGGCGAGGCCGCCGGTCTTGGCAAAGGGCGACACCTCGGCCGCGGCGAGGAGGATCTTTAGAGGCTCGCGCGAGGGGTCGACGCCAAGCACGAGGGGACCCGGGACGCGCAGCCCGAGCGACCCGCTGGGCGGCACCCGCTCAAGTTCGGCGCCGGCGCGCGCCACGGCCATAGAGAACTCGAGCGGCTCGCCCGCGGCCTTGTCGAGCCGCTCGAAGGGGATCGAGACCACCAGCGCCTGGCCGGCCGGGAGTCGGGCCTGGTGGACTGGTTCGCCGGTTCGCTCCCAGCCGCCAATCCGGTGCACGGAGAGCAGCGCCGCGTCGGGCTCGAAACGAATCTCGGCCGCGTAGCCGGGCTCGAAACCGAGGTCCGCCGAGCTGACCGGGGGCAGCGGCAGCCGGGTCCTCTCCTGGGCCTTCTCCGCGTCGGTAAGAGGCGCTCCGGAGAGGTAGAGCCAGTAGGAGACCCCGCTCTCCGCCAGCTGACCCGGGGTCCTCGAGCTCTCGATCTTCAGGTGGAGCGCCAGCTCATCCGAGCCGTAGTAGAGGCGGGAGACGAGGCCGCTCGGCCGATGTAGCGCGCCGAACCCGCTGGACACCTCGAAGCGACCCGCCTGGGCCCAGGCCGCGTCGTCGGGTCCGTGCGGCGTGAACTCGTTGGCCGGCCGCTGGAGGTTGACCTGGCCCTCCTTGACGATGATCGGCTCGAAAAGGCGGCTTGGCGGCTTCGCCTCCAGGATCTTGTAGACGTTGCGCAGGTGGAGCCGGAACTGGTTGTCCCACATGACGTCCATCCCGGAGTCGTGCCGGCGGGAGAACCACCAGTACCAGTCGGAGCCCTCGGTTATCAGGATCTCCCGCCAGGCGGCGGCCAGCGCCTCCTGGTTCTTCGGGTGGGTGCGCGCGTACTCGTCAAGCCAGTCGCGGGTCTCAGCCAGGAGGTCCCAGGCGACCGTGTGCTCGGGATCGCCGATCCAGGTGTCGAGGCTGCCATTGATCCAGCTGCCGGTGAAAAGCCTGTGCAGGGGGCGCCGCTCGTGGCTCGTCCGGAGGAAGTCGCCCACCGTCGTGCACTCGACGTCGGAGCTGGCGTCCAGCTCGGTGTAGAGCGCATTGAGGAAGTCGTGCCCGTCGCGGGGATAGAACTCCCAGGCATTCTCGCCGTCCAGAGCCACGGTGACGAGGAAGTCGCGGTCGCCCTGCTGCTCCTGGATCCACCGAAGGCGGCCCATGAAATCGCTCACCGCGTCTCGGGCGGACATCCGGTAGTAGTCGAAGCCGACGAGGTTGCTCAGGACCTTGTCCCGGAAGACCATCGCTACCTCGCGGCCCTCGCGCTCGATCCGGTAGGGCTCGTAGAGAAGCTCCGGGCTCTGCATCCTGCCCTCGCCGTCGCGGGGCAGCCCTCCTTCCAGCGACCGAGCGAGCACGTCCTCGTCGGAGATCATCCATTCCAGCCCCGCCTGGATAGCCATCCCGGCGACCGACTCGCCGACCGCCATCTCCGAGGGCCAGAGCCCGCGCGGGCGGTGCCCGAGCAGCCGCTCGAAGGTCGACAGCCCCAGCCCGATCTGCTGCTCGGCGTCCTCGCGATGGGAGAAGTGGCGGTGGGGCAGCTCGATGCCTGGCGACGCCGTCCGGGCGGAGTCGACGTGCGCGATGAGCGGCAGGATCGGGTGGTAGTAGGGCGAGGTGGTGAGCTCGATCTGGCCGGAGTCGGCCATCGCCCGGTACTTGGGGATGACCGCCCGGACCATCTCCAGCTGGGCGGCGAAGAGAATCTCCTTGTCCGCCTCGCTGAAGTCGCGATCCTTGATCTTGAGTGCGGACAGCCGGCTGTCTCGGTCGACCCAGGCAGGGTCGCACCAGGCGAGGTTCGACCAGACCTGGAGGTCGCGCATGTCGTCGACGTCGAAGGCGCCCGCGTCCGGCTCACGCCCGGCCAACTCCAGGTAGCGGGGTGACTGCTGGACGCGCAGTGCCGTCGGTGACTCGCGCAGCCAGCGGATCAGGAAGGTGCGCTCCTCTTGGCTCAGCTCGTCCGCGGGCCGCCGGCAGAGGTTGAGGAAGAGGTCGGTCGCCTCGCCCCGTCCGTATTCGTCGACCTGCGCGAGCAGCGACGGGACGAGGTTGAAGGTCTGCTTCACATGCGGGTAGCCGTCGAGCAGCGCGACCATCTTGTGGTAGTCCTTGACCGCGTGCAGCCGCACCCACGGCAATAGGTAGGTGTTGGTCAGGTCGTCCTTGTAGTAGGGCTGGTGCATGTGCCAGACCAGCGCCAGTCGAATGGGCTTCACGAGCCCACCACGGTAGCTGCCAAGGACGTCAGCCCGCCGCCCTTTCGAAGAAGACCGCTCCCAACGGCGGGATGGTGACCGAGAGCATGTGCGGCATGCCGTGCCAGGGCGTGGCCTCGCTCTCGACGCCGCCGAGGTTGCCCTGCCCGGCCCCGCCGTAGAGCTCCGCGTCGGAGTTGAGGATCTCGCGCCAGTATCCCGGCTCGGGGACGCCGAGCCGGTAGCCGTGACGCGGCACGGGCGTGAAGTTGAAGGCGGCCAGCACCTGCAGGCGCGGGTCGCGGGCGCGGCGCAGGAAGCTGATCACCGACTGCTCCGAGTCGTTGGCGTCCACCCAGCGGAAGCCCTCGGGGTCGAAGTCCATCTCGTGGAGGGCCGGGTTCTCGCGGTAGAGCCGGTTCAAGTCCTCCAGGCAGCGGGCGACGCCCGCGTGGAGCGGGAACTCGTAGAGCGCCCAGTCAAGGCCCGATTCGTGGTTCCACTCGCGCCATTGGCCGAACTCGCCGCCCATGAAGATCAGCTTCTTGCCGGGGGTCGCATACATGTAGGCGAAGAGGAGGCGGAGGTTGGCGAACCGCTGCCAATCGTCGCCCGGCATCTTGCGGATCAGCGAACCCTTGCCGTAGACGACCTCGTCGTGGGAGAGCGGGAGCACGAAGTTCTCGCTGAACGCGTACATCGGCCGAAAGGTCAGGTAGTTGTGGTGGAACTTGCGGTGGACCGGCTCCTTCGCCATGAACTCGAGGGTGTCGTGCATCCACCCCATGTCCCACTTCATGCCGAAGCCGAGACCGCCGACATAGGTGGGACGTGAGACCATCGGCCATGCGGTCGACTCCTCGGCCATGGTCGCGGTATCGGGGTGCGCGGCGTAGAGCTGGGTGTTGAGCTGGCGGAGGAAGCCGATCGCCTCCAGGTTCTCGCGTCCTCCGAAGGCGTTGGGCAGCCATTCGCCCTGCTTGCGGGAGTAGTCCAGGTAGAGCATCGACGCGACGGCGTCCACCCGGATGCCGTCGGCGTGGTATTCGTCCAGCCAATAGACCGCGCTGGAGATGAGGAAGCTGCGGACCTCGTGCCGGCCGTAGTTGAAGATCAGGCTCTTCCAGTCGGGGTGGAAGCCGAGCCGGGGATCGGCGTGCTCGTAGAGGTGGGTGCCGTCGAAGTAGCCGAGCCCGTGCTCGTCGGCGGGAAAGTGCGATGGCACCCAGTCGAGGATTACCCCGATCCCGTTCTGGTGCAGGTGGTCGACCAGGTACTTGAAGTCCTGCGGCGTTCCCTGCCGGCTGGAGGGCGCGAAGTAGCCGGTCGTCTGATACCCCCAGGAGCCATAGAAGGGATGCTCCATGACCGGCATCAGCTCGACGTGGGTGAAGCCGAGGCGCTTGACGTACTCGGCAAGCCGGTGCGCCAGGTCCCGGTAGTTGGGGGCGTGGCCGTCGCGCGCCCAGGACCCGGCATGCATCTCGTAGATCGACCACGGTGCCGAGGGCCCGTTGCTGACGTGCCGGCCGGCCATCCACCCGTCGTCCTGCCACTTGTAGGCGAGGTCCCAGACGATGGACCCGGTCCTGGGCGGCGTCTCCTGGTGGACGGCGTAGGGATCCGCCTTGTCGACCCGGTAGGAGCCCCCCTTGGCGACCAGGTGGTACTTGTAGATCGCGCCCTGTCGGACGCCGGGGATGAAGCCTTCCCAGATGCCCGACTGGCCCTTGGCCCGGAGCTGGTCGGCGTCGCGATTCCAACCGTTCCAGTCGCCGGGGACGCTGACCGACTGGGCGTTGGGGGCCCAGACCGCGAAGTAGCAGCCCTCCGTCTCCCCCACCTTCATCAGGTGGCTCCCGAGCTTGTCGTAGAGGCGGTAATGCGAGCCCTCGTTGAAGAGGTAGAGGTCGTCCTCGGTCAGTCGGCTGGTGCTGGCCGCGACACTCACTCCGCAACACCCATGAGGCTAAGGATGCCCCTTAACGGGATCCCCACCCAATCTGGGCGGTTGTTGAGCTCGTAACGGACCTCGTAGAGGGCCTTCTCGAGCAGGAAGGTGTCCAGCAGCACCGCGCGGCCGGCCTCGTCGGCGGGCAGGAAGCGGGCGCCGGCCGCACGCTCGTAGTAAGCCGCCAGGTAGGTCGAGGAGACCTCCCGCAGCCACCTCCTGCCGAGCTCGGGGTCGGCCCGACGCCGGACGCGCAGCGCCGTGTTGACCGCGTAGTCGAAGCTGCGCAGCATCCCGGCCACGTCGCGCTGGGGCCAGCGCTTGAGGCGCCGTTCCGCCAGCGGTCGGGCGGGCTCACCCTCGAAGTCGATGATCACGAAGTCGCCGCCGGTCCAGAGCACCTGGCCGAGGTGGTAATCGCCGTGGGTGCGGATCCGGCTGGCCGTGATCGGGCGTTGGAGCAGTGCGCGAAGCCGGCCGAGGAGCTCGCCCTCCAGCCCCAGGACCAGGGTGGCCTCGGCCTGGAGCGCCTCGGGCAGCGGGCGCCGAAGGAGGGACAGGGCCTGGGTCGCCTGGCTGCGGACCGACTGATAGACCGAGCGCTGGTCGAGCATCGTGGAAGGCACCGGCGCGAAGGCCGGGTCCTCGGGATCGGAGGCCAGTGCCAGGTGCAGCTCGGCGGTCCTCTGACCGAGCAGCGCTGCCCGCTCGAGGTACTGGGCGAGGGCGGTGGGATGCTCGAGGTAGCGCTCCAGTTGGGCCAGTGTGTAGGCCCAGGCGTCGCCCTGGTTGGGGACGTAGCCCTGGATGATGGCGAGCGTCCCCGAGCGCCGGCTGTCGTAGCGGAATTCGAGGCTGCCCGCGACCGGCGGCACGTTGGGGAAGCCACGGTCGCTGAGGAAGCCGCCGACCTCGAGGTCCGGGTTCATCCCCTCCTCGAGCCGGCGGAAGAACTTCATGATCAGCCGCTCGCCGAAGGCGACCGAGTTGTTGCTCTGCTCGGCGCTGCGCAGCGACGCGTCCAGGCGCGTGCCCACCGGTCCCCGGAGGCGCTGGAAGGCCTCGGTCGGGTGGGCGACCACGCTCGCGAGCCGGCCGCGGAAGCGAGTGCGCTTGCCGGTCGACTCGAGCAGGCCCTCGGCGAACTCGGGATCGGTCAGCGCGTCGACCAGGTAGCCGGGCTCGGCCAGCCCGCCGACGCGGCAGAGGGCACCGGGGACGGGCTCCCCGGCGACGTGGATCAGCGGCAGCGAGTAGACCTCCGGGTCCCCGTCCGCGTAATCGCAGCGCAGCGTCACCAGCACCGCCAGATCGTGCCCGTAGGGCAGCGGGAGGACCTCTTCGATGACCACCGACTTCAGCTGCCGCGCCTTGCCGCCGAACCAGCGTCTGGACTGGAGGTAGCTGGGCAGGACCTCTTCCAGCAGCGCGCGCGGGGGGAGATCGAAGAGATCCGTCCAGCGGCTGCGGGCGATCAGCTCCGGGATGTCGGCCGGCTCCAACGCCGCCGCGCCCAGGTGCGCCTTCACCGGTTTCATCGTGAACCAGTAGAAGGCATGGGGACCAAGCGACATGAAGTACTTGCCGTCACCCACCGGCGGGAAGTCGATGCCTCCGAACATCTCGACCGGGCGGTGACCGGGAAAGGCCGAGAGGTCGAGCTCCGCGTACTGGACGAAGCGGGACAGGTTGGCGACGACCAGGATGCTCTCGCCATCAAGCCGGCGCACGAAGGCGAGCACCTTGCGGTTCTCCGGGTGCAGGAACTCGAGGCTGCCCCGGCCGAACGCCGGGTGGCGCTTGCGAAGCTCGATCAGACGGCGCGTCCAGCTCAAAAGCGAGTGCGCGTTCGACTGCTGGGCCTCGACGTTGACCGACTCGTAGTGGTACTCCGGGTCGACGATGACCGGCAGGTAGAGGCGCTGGCGGTTGGCGCGCGAGAAGCCGGCGTTGCGGTCGCCGCTCCACTGCATCGGTGTGCGCACGCCGTTGCGGTCGCCGAGGTAGATGTTGTCGCCCATCCCGATCTCATCGCCGTAGTAGAGGACGGGCGTACCCGGCAGCGAGAAGAGGAGCCCGTTCATCAGCTCGATCCGACGCCGGTTGTTGCTCAGCAGCGGCGCCAGCCGGCGGCGGATGCCGAGGTTGATGCGGGCGCTCGGGTCCTGGGTGTAGACCCGGTACATGTAGTCCCGCTCCTCGTCGGTGACCATCTCCAGGGTCAGCTCGTCGTGGTTACGAAGGAAGAGCGCCCACTGGGTGCCCTCCGGGATGGGCGGGGTCTGGGCGAGGATGTCGATGATCGGGAAGCGATCCTCCATCTGGATCGACATGAACATCCGCGGCATCAGCGGAAAGTGGAAGCTCATGTTGCATTCGTCGCCGTCGCCGAAGTACTGCGCGGCGTCCTCCGGCCACTGGTTGGCCTCGCTGAGGAACATCCGGCCCGGGAAGCGCTCGTCCAGGTGCCTGCGCATCTGCTTGAGGATCTGGTGGGTCTCGGGCAGGTTCTCGCAGTTGGTGCCCTCCCGCTCGACCAGATAGGGAACCGCGTCGAGGCGGAACCCGTCGATGCCCATCTCGCACCAGAAATCGAGCACCTTGAGGATCGCCTTCAGGACGGCAGGATTGTCGTAGTTGAGATCCGGCTGGTGGGAGTAGAAGCGGTGCCAGTAATAGGCGCCGGCCACCGGGTCCCAGGTCCAGTTGGAGGTCTCGAAGTCCTTGAAGATGATGCGAGCCTCGTTGTACCGGTCGGTCGTGTCCGACCAGACGTAGAAGTCGCGTGCTGCGCTGCCCGGCCGGGCGTGGCGGGCACGCTGGAACCACGGGTGCTGGTCGCTGGTGTGGTTGCAGACCAGCTCGGTGATGACGCGGAGGTTGCGGCGATGCGCCTCCCTGATCAGCCTCCGCACATCGCGCAGTGTCCCGTAGGCTGGGTTGACGTCGGTGTAGCCGGCGATGTCATAGCCGTCGTCGCGGCCAGGGCTCGGGTAGAAGGGCAGCAGCCAAAGCGCGGTGATCCCGAGGTCCTTCAGGTAATCGAGCTTCTCGATGAGGCCGGCGAAGTCGCCGATCCCATCTGCGTTGGAGTCGGCGAAGGCGCGCACATGGACCTCGTAGACGACGGCTTCCTGGTACCAGGTCGCGGCCCCCGTCAAGTCGAGTGCTCGTAGTCGGTTTCGTCGCGGATCCGGTGCTGGATGCGGAAGATGTGCGCCGGCCGGACGAAGGGGTTCAGCTCGACGTAGTTGCGCCAGTTCTGCCAGGAGTAGCGGGCGTCGGCGATCAGGTCGTGCACCTGGTAATGCTGCTCCGGCAGGATGCCCCAGCGGTGGATTGGGACGTCGACCATTCCGGCCTGGGTGTGGTACGGATCGAGGTTGACGACCACCAGGAGGAGATTGCCTCCGTCGGCGTCGACCTTCGAGAAGGCGAGCAGGTTCTCGTTGTCCACCTCGACGAAGCGGAGCCCGCGGTCGGTCTGCAGGGCGGGGTTCTCACGCCGGATCTGGTTGACGCGGGCGATGAAGTCGTGGAGGCTGTCGGGCCGAGTCAGCCGCCAGTCGCGAAGCTGGTACTTCTCGGAGTTGTGGTACTCCTCCTCGCCCGGCGCGACGGCCAGCGATTCGCAGTGCTCGTAGGCGGGACCGTAGATGCCGTAGCTCGCGCCGAGCGTCGCCGCCAGCACCAGCCGGGCCATGAAGGCGGGACGGCCGCCATGCTGGAGCACCTCGGTCAGGATGTCGGGCGTGTTGGGCCATAGGCTGGGGCGGAAGAAGTCGCGGACCGGATGGGTCGTGAGCTCGGTGAAGTACTCCTGGAGCTCGGCCTTCCGGTTCCGCCAGGCGAAGTAGGTGTAGGACTGGCTGAAGCCGACCTTGGCCAGGCGATACATGACCTTTGGCCGGGTGAACGCCTCCGCCAGCAGGATCGCGTCGGGGTGGCGAGCTTTGAGCTGCGGCACGACCCACTCCCAGAAGGCGAACGGCTTGGTGTGCGGGTTGTCGACCCGGAACACCCGGACGCCCTGCTCGGCCCAGTAGAGGAAGACGCTGAGCAACTCCTCCCACAGGGCCCGCCAGTCCTCGCAATCGAAGTCGAACGGGTAGATGTCCTGGTACTTTTTGGGAGGGTTCTCGGCGTACTGGATGCTGCCGTCCGGGCGATGCCTGAACCACCCGGGGTGCTCTTTGACGTAGGGATGATCGGGCGAGCACTGGAAGGCGATGTCGAGGGCCAGCTCTAGCCCTGCGGCTCGGGTTCGCTCGAGCAGGTGATGGAAGTCCTCGAGCGTTCCCAGCTCGGGATGGATGGACTTGTGGCCGCCCTCTTCGGACCCGATCGCCCAGGGGCTGCCGACGTCGCCAGGCTCGGCCTCGGCGGCGTTGTTGCGCCCTTTCCGGAAGGTCCTCCCGATGGGGTGGATGGGCGGCAGGTAGAGCACGTCGAAGCCCATCCCCGCCACGTACGGCAGCCGCTCCGCGGCGGTCCTGAAGTTGCCGTGGACGCCGTCGCTTCCGGTGCAGCGCGGGAACATCTCGTACCAGGCGCTGAAGCGGGCCAGCGCCGGATCGACGAACACCTCCAGCTCGCGCGGGTAGCGGGTCGCCGCCGAGCGGTCGGGGTGGCGGCCGACAAGGGCCTTGAGCTCCGGCGCCAGCGCCGCCTTGACGGCCGCCGACCGCGCCCGCGGGCCGGGGGCACGGAGCCTGCGGGCGGCGGAGTGAAGGGCGGTCGCCTCGGCCCGGGTGGCGCGCCCGGCCGCGGCCTCGACCAACCCGGCGCCGACCTCCAGCTCGACGGACACGTCCTGGCCGGCCTCGACCCGCTTGGCGAGGTCGCGGCCCCAGGTCGCGAAATGGTCGACCCAGGCCTCGACCGTGAAGCAGTGGGACCCCAGGGACGAGGGCTCGAAGTCGGCCTTCCAGCGGTCGTTCGCCAGCGGCGCCATCGGCGTCTCGGTCCAGTCGGGCTCTCCTTCGCGGCGGTGCAGGAGCCGGGCTGCCAGGAGGTCGTGTCCGTCGGCGAAGCAGTCCGCCTCGACGCGCACCCTCTCCCCCAGCGAGGCCTTCGCCGGGTACCGGCCGGACTCGACCTGCGGGGTGATTCCCTCGATTACGACGCGGCGGTTTTCAGCGGAGCCGATTGCCAACGAAGCTAAGTATCGGGCCCACGCCTCACCGCCTGACGGGCTTCGGCCAGCTCCAGCCGGGCGAAGAGCTGAGGGATCACGGCATCCCACAGATAGGCCCGCGCCGTGGCCCTCCCGGCTCGTCGCAGCCGGGGTCCGAGGGACTGGTCGCGGCGGAGCATCTGGAGGTACTCCACGAGCTCGGCGGGATCGTCCGTCTCGAGCACCAGGGAGTTGCGGAACGGCTCCGCGTAGTCCTCCCCGGTCGAACCGGTGACGGCCACGCCGCCGGCGGCCATCACCTCCAGGCCGACCAGCCCGAAGGGCTCGTGGCCGGAGTTGGCGAGGACAGCGTCGGCGGCGAAGTAGATGGTCCCGATCAGGCTCTCGGGGAGGAAGCTGACCAGGTTCAGCAGGTCGGCGTCGGGATGCGCGCGCATCGCCCGCGAAAGCGCCGCCGCGTCCTCGGCGCCACGCACGTCGGCCACCACCAGGCCCTGCGTACGCGCATGGGCCAAGACCTCGGCGCCGTGTGGCCCCCGGTCGCCTCGGATCAGCATCCGCACCCGGACGCCCTCCCGCTTCAACCGTGCGACTGCCGTCATCGCCATCAGCCAGCGTTTGTCGGGATCGAAGCGCCCGATCTTGAAGAGGAAGAGGTCGCCGGCACCGCCCTCGCGCAGCGTCACCACGTCCGCCGGCCGCGGGGGCGTCATCGCCTCCTTGGGGATGCCGTTGGGGATCACGATCGGGTTGACGCCCTCGCGCCAGAGAAGCACCTTCATGTAGCGGCTGACGGTGGTGATGGTCGCCACCTCGTCGAGCGTCGGCCAGTCGATCCGCCAGTTGCCGAAGACGTTGTTGGCGTTCCAGACCAGGACCGCCCGGTCGCGCAGGTCGCGCATGCGGAGGGCGCGGTCGACCAGCACCACCGAGGCCGCGGTCTGCCAGTCCTCGGCCATCACCACGACCCGCCTGCCCGCCTTCATGGCGGGCGCCAGCAGCTCGTCGGCGAGGTAGCTGGGCAGGCTGGCGTTCCAGTCGTCGTACTTGCCGACCTCGCCGTCGTAGACGCCCGCCGGGTGCTGGGCGCTGATCCACTGGCCCCAGCGGTGGAGGATCAGCCGGCCGCGCTGCCGCGTCTCGACCGCGGGCAGGGCGGGGTCGCCGATGAAGAAGAGGTGGGTCTCGTGGCCGTGCCGCGCCAGCGCCCGCGACAGCTCCTTCATCCGGGTCCCGAGGCCGCCGGCCTGGCTGTATCGGTCCGGCCCCTCGAAGGAGAGCAGGGCGAACAGCGTTTCAGGCACCGGCCAAGATCTCCAGCGCCAGCGCGTGCGCGTCGGCGTGGGCGGAGGCGAGCAGCGTGGTTCGGACCTTGAAGCCGACCTCGAGGCCACCCAGCGGCCGCCCCTGCAAGTCGCTAGCGACGCCACCCGATTCCTCGAGGACCAGGAGGCTGGCGGTCATGTCGAACACGCGCGCCTGCATCGGCGAGCAGAAGAGGTCGATGCCGCCGGTGGCCGCGTGCGCAATCGAGATCGCCATTGAGCCGAGGATGCGGAGCTTGTCCGACCTCTGGACGAGCGCCTCGGCCCCGTGGAGGCTTCGGGGCGAGCTCTCCAGCGCGATCACCTCGAAGTCGTCGGCGCCCGTCCTCGGCAGCGGCCTCAAAGGACGCCGGTTGTGGAGCGCCCCCTCGCCGCGAACGGCCGAGAACTCCTCCCCGTTGACGAGGTTCATCAGGTACCCGGCTCGCAGGTCGGCGACGGTCGGGCCGCCGAGCAGGCTCAGCATCACCGCGTAGCAGGGCAGCCCCTGCTTGGCGTTGAGGCTACCGTCGATGGGGTCCATCACCACCAGGGGGAAGGCTGCTCCGAAATCCCGGAGCCCGACCTCCTCGGAGAGGACGCTGAAGCGGGCCCCGGCATCGGCGACCCGCCCGAACGCGGCCAGGGCCGTTTCCTCGGCCAGGCGGTCGATCTCCACCGTGCGATCGCCCCCCGCGCCCATGCTCAGCTCCCGGCGGCCACCCTCCGTACCGATCAGCGGCGCCACGGCTTCGCGCACCTCGGCCGCCACCGCCGTGAAGAGCGGGACCCAGTCCGGCTCGGTCAGCGGAATCGCCGCCAGAGAAGCGCGGCGCCGAGCGCCACCAGCACCGCCGGCCCGGCGATCCTCTCGTCGACCAGGTGGGCGGTGAAGACCAACAGCACCAGGCCGAGGACCAGCAGGGCGAGGCTGAAGCGGCGGCGCTGGCGATCGGCCGCCCCGGCCAGGCCCGGCACCAGCTGGTCGAGCTCGGTGACGAAGGTGGGCCGCCGGAAGAGGCCGAGAAGACCGATGACGACGATCACCAGAGGCCAGAAGCGGGCGACCGAGCCGGGCAGCAGGTAGGCGGCCAGCAGGAAGGCGAGGCCGACCAGGACGAGCCCGATCCCGAGCACGCTCAGACCACGCCGGCGCGGACCAGCCCGGCGGGCGGCGAGCGGTCGGAACTGGCCCATCGAGGCCCTCATTCTCCGCGCTCGGCGGCCGCGCGAGCGTGCTCGACGACTGCCCGCGAGACCGCGTCCGGGCGCTCGAACTGGAGCCAGTGGCCGGCGCCCTCGAGGATCTGCAGCCGGTAGGGGCCCTTCACCAGGTCCGCCGTCCGTTCGACCGCCAGGCGGCCGAGGGCCGGATCCTGGTCGCCCCAGAGCAGCAGGGTCGAGGTGGTGATCGGCTTGGGAACCGGTGGGTAGGCCGCGTAGGCGGCCGGTTTTAGGTTCGCCCGGTAGTAGTCGAGCCCGGCGGTCAGCCGGCCGGGACGCTGGAATCCCTTCACCCAGAGGTCGACCACCTCGTCCGGGATGGCATCCGGATCGGGACCGACCTCGTAGAAGGACCGGAGGCGTTTGGCGCCGTCCTCCAGCATCACCTCCTCGGCCCTGCCCGCCTTCTGGAAGAGGCCGATATAGGAGGAGCGTTGCCGCTGGTCGGGGTCCGGATGCGGACCGCCGTCGAGGCCGCTGGCCTGGGCTAGGGCGACAGGGTGCGGCACCGAGAGGGCGGTCCAGGTCCGGACCAGCTTGGGGTTCCGGCTGACGAAGGGCCAGCCGACCAGAGCGCCCCAGTCGTGGCCGACGAGGTCGACCTGGTCCTCGCCCAGGGCCGAGATCAGGCCCTCCACGTCCGCCACCAGGTGGGGCAACGCGTAGGCGTCGACGCCCTTGGGGGCGTCGGTCCCACCGAAGCCGCGGAGGTCGGGCGCCACCGCGCGCCAGCCAGCTTCGGCCAGCGCCAGCAGCTGCGGCTCCCAGGACTCCTTGCCCTCCGGGAAGCCATGCAGGAGCAGGGCCACCGGCCGGTCTCTCCGCCCGGCGGCGAGGACCGAGAAACTGATCCCGTTCGCCTGCAGCCTTCCCTTCTCGATGTTCACCTTGCTGGACTCAGGCTAGCGGGAGAGGAAGGCCGCCACCCGATCGAGCGCGTCCTCCAGGTCGACTCCCTTCAGGCCATGGCCGGCGCGGGGATAGGTCACCAGCTCGTGGTCAGTGAGCTTTTCGACCTCTCGCTGCAGGATTGAAATCGTGGCGAAGGGGTCGGACTCGCCGCAGAGAAGGAGCACCGGACAGCCGATCCGGGGCCAGTGAGCGGTCCGGAGCTGGTCCGGCAAGCCCGGCCGGTGGAGCGGGTAACTGAAGCAGACCAGCGCCCCGAAGGTGCGCTCGGCGGCGAGCAGGCTCGCGACCCGGCCACCAAAGCTCTGGCCGCCGATCGCGATGCCGAGGCCTTCGCCCGACTGGGCCAGGAAGGCGGGCATCGCGCGCTCGGCCGGGCCGCGGGGCAGCTGGACCGCATGCGCGTCCAAGCCGCGGCCCAGGAGGCCGTCGACGTAGGGTTTCATGGAGGAGGCACTCCCCGATGCGCCGTGCGCCAGGTAGGTAGATTTCTCCATCGGAAGCCTCAAGGATGGAGTACCGCAACCTCGGCCGCTCGGGTCTGCGCGTGTCGGCGCTCGGGCTGGGAACCAACAACTTCGGCAACCGCCTCGACCCGGACCGCGTCCGGGGCGTTCTCGACGCCGCGCTCGAGCTGGGCGTGAACTTCATCGACACCGCCGACATCTACGCCGGAGGGCAGTCGGAAACGCTGATCGGAGAAATCCTCGGAGGGCGCCGCAATGACGTCCTGATCGCGAGCAAGGTCGGCATGCCCGCGGGGGACTCGACCTTCCACCGCGGCAGCTCGCGACGGCGCATCTTCGACGCCGTCGAGGGGAGCCTGAAGCGGCTACGGACCGACTGGATCGACCTCTACCAGCTTCACCGCGCCGATCCGGAGACCCCGATCGAGGAGTCGCTGGAGGCGCTCGACGACCTCGTCCGGCAGGGCAAGATCCGGTACCACGGCCACAGCAACTTTGCCGGCTGGCAGATCGCCGACGCCCAATGGGCGGCGCGTGTTCGCCGGCTGAGCCTCCCCGTCTCGGCCCAGCATCGCTACAACCTCCTCGACCGGGAGGTGGAGGCCGAGGTGATCCCCGCCTGCATCAAACACGGTTTGGGCCTCATCCCCTTCCTGCCGCTCGCCTCGGGGTTCCTGACCGGGAAGTACCGGTCAGGCGCGACGCCCGCCGGGAGCCGGCTCGACGGTGCACCGGCCGCGGCGCGGGTGCTGACTGACGCGAACTACTCCCGCTTGGAGAAACTGGAGGCGTTCGCCGCCGAGCACGGGCACTCCATTCTCGAACTGGCGCTCGGCTGGCTCCTGAGCCGGCCGGAGGTGAGCACCGTGATCGCCGGCGCGTCCTCTGGCGAGCAGGTGAAGTCCAACTTCGAGGCCTCCTCCTGGCGCCTGCAGCCGGCCGAGATGGAGGCGCTGGCCGCCCTCTAGCTCTCGAGCTCGGTTTTCATCCGATCGAGGGCGCGGACGATGCGGTCGCGCACGGTCGACTCGACGCGGGCGGCGACGAAGTTGCCGAGGGCGCCGGCGGGCGGCTGGTAGACCAGCGCGAGCTCCACCCGGGTGCCTGCGCCCGCCGGGCGAAAGGTCCAGCGCCCGCGGTTGAGGACCGGGCTCGACTCGGTGTCCCAGGCGATGACGCGAGGCCGCTCCCATTCCACGATCACGAGTCGCGCCGGGATCGGGACGGGGAGCATGCCCAGCACCACCCGGTAGCGCGCTCCGGTCCCCTGCGCCGGCTCGCCCAGCGGCTGCCATTCACTGACGCCCTCCAGCACCCTCGCCACGTGGCGATGGTCGGCCACCCAGTCGAAGACCTCTTCGGGTGGCCGCTGGATGGTCCGCTCCGCGGCCAGCCGGCGGGTGGCTACGGCCGCACCACCTCGGTCCCGGCGACGTCGTCGTGGATCGCTCGGAGACGGAAGGCGGCGAGCGGGAGACAGGCCAGCCGGAGCAGGGCCTGGCCGGCGGTCAGCCCGGAGCCGTCGACGGCGGTCACCCGCTGGCGGAGCAGCAGTCCCCCCAGGGTCACCCCGTTCAGGCGCCAGCAGACGACGTGGTAGACCGCGGCCAGCAACAGTGCCCGGCGCGCCCGGCAGCGGGCCAGGCCGAGGCAGAGGGCGGCGTCGACGGCGCCCGCGGCCAGGCGGGCCGCGGGCGTGGCCGGAACCGCCTCGGCGGGCAGCCGGCCGCGCATCTGGAGAAGCACCAGGCGGGTCTGGAAGTGGTGGAAGAGGAGCTGCGTCCACCGGTAGAGAGGCATCGGCAGGGACGGCCGGTAGCCGCGCACGACCGCCTCCAGACGACCGGCCCGCCAGTCGATCGTCAGCTCGCCGCCGGGATCTGCCACGAGGGCGCCGGGGCCGATCGGGAAGCGCCAGCCCGTCTCGGTTGCCATCGGCTCTCCGAAGCGGATCAGGGTCACCGGGCCGATCGCGAAGGAGTGGTCGCGATAGCGGACCAGGCCCAGGGTCAGCCGCTCGGTGGCAGGGAAGTAGAAGTCGCGCAGGCGCCCGGCGGCGGGCCTCCGCGGCGCCTCCACCGAATCGACCACCTCGACCCGCTCGACCACTGCCATGCGACTCCTTCATCATGAAGTCCCAAATGGCAAGCCTCGCGATCGTCGGCAGCACCGGCGCCACGGACCCCACCCGCGCCACCATCCCCTTCCACATCGCGGTCAACGGCGCCCACGCGTCGGGCACCGGGGTGATCGTCATCCTCGCCGGCGACGCGGCCGGCCTCCTCAAAGAGGGGGTTTCCGAGGGCGTCCGCGGGGTCCCGCCCCTCGCCGACCTGCTCGCCCGGTGTGCCGACCTCGGCATCCCGATCCACGTTTGAAAGGGCTGCGCCGAGGCCCGTGGGATCTCCGAGCTGAGCGGTGAGAACATGCACTTCATCGGGCCGCCCGACCTGGTGCGCCTGACGATGGAGTCGGACCGGGTCCTGAGCTTCTGAAACCAGGCCGGGTATAGCCCTCCGAAATGCGCATGGCCGGCATCGTGTTCGGAGTGCTGCTGCTGCTGGTCGGGCTGGTCTGGATCGGCCAGGGGCTCGGCTACATCAAGGGCAGCTTCATGACCGGCGACCTGCGCTGGTTCCGGATCGGCCTCGCCTGCACGGTGGCCGGCGCGGTGCTGCTCGCCTTCACCCTCCGGAGGCGTCCCGCCGCATAGACCGGGGTCATTGATTGACGAACATTTGTTCGTTATTATTAGTTCTCGGGGCATGAGCGAGTCAAGGCACGTCCGGCTGAGCCAGGCGGTGGACGTCATCCACCTTCGCTTCGGCGAGCACGCCCTGGCGGCGGTCGACCGGCTGCCGGCGACCGAGAGCTGGGCCTGCGGGGTCGGCGCGGTGGACCGGCTCACCGGCATTGGTGGCCTGCCCAGGGGCCGGATCAGCGTGCTCGGCGGTCGCGGTTCCTGCGGCAAGTGGAGCCTCGGCCTGGCCATGCTGGCCCGGGCCACCCACGAGTTCGACGCCACGATCGCGATCGACCCCGGCCTCAGCTTCGACCCCTGGGCGCTGCTCGAGTTCGGGCCCGACCTCCGCGCCCTGACCGTTGTCCGGCCCCTGGACCCCGAGGCGGCGGGCGAGGCGGCCGTGAGTCTGGCCAGGGCCGGCGTGGGCTTCCTGCTCCTCTCCCTGCCCGGCCGAGCGGGGGCATCAGCCGAGCCGTGGCTGCCGCTGCTGGCGGCGGCGGCGGAGCGCTCGGGGACGCTGGTGGTCGCTCTGGTGGAGGAGACGCCACGGCCGCTGGCGCACGCCTCCAGCCTCAGCCTGGCGGTCGAGCGGCTGACCTGGAAGATCGAGCGGGGCGAGCTGGTCGGCCTGCGGGCGCGGGTCACCTGCGTCAAGAACAAGCTCTCGCTGCCCGGGCGGGTGGCCGAGATCGAGGTCAACTACCCGCTGGGGGCGGCTCTGTTTCCGGAAGCTGGGGTGGGCGAGGTGCAACAGTCGTGGGCCGCTCGGCGCAAATCTGCTGTGGTCTAGTCCCCCACCTCCAGCTCGCGCTCCGGCCCGACCTCTACGGGCAGCCGGTCGTGGTCACCGCCTGGCGGGAGGCGGTCGTCTGCGCCTCACCGGAGGCGGAGGAGGCGGGAGTCCGGCCGGGTATCAGCCAGCGTCAGGCGCAGCAGCTCTGCCCCGACGCCGAGCTGCTCGAGCCCGATCCCGCCGGCGCCGCCCTGCTGGCGGAGCGGGTCGCTGCCGCGCTCTACGACCTTGCTCCGGTAGTCGAGGTCCGGGTCGAGGGCGTCGCCTGGATCGACCTCGAAGGGGTCGCCCAGCGCACCCTCGCCCTGCGCGAGATGCGCCGCCGGCTGCGCGAAGCCTGTGGCGCCGATCCCCGCCTCGGCCTGGCGCGGGGACCCTTCGCGGCGCGCGCGGCGGCCGCGAGGGCCCGGCCCGGGCGGCTCCTGGAGGTCTCCGAGGCCGCTTCCTTTCTCGCCTCGCTGCCGGTCGCCGAGCTCAGGCTGGAGCCCTGGCAGGAGCGGCGGCTCGAGCTGCTCGGCCTTCGCACGATGGCCGAGGTGGCGCGGATCGGCCCCCGCCAGCTGGAGTCCCAGCTCGGCCGCGAAGGCCGAACGGCAGCGCTGCGCGCCCGCGGCGAGGAGCCCGACCGCCTCGCCGCCTGGGTGCCACCCCGCACCAGCTCCGCCAGGCGGCAGTTCGAGCCCCCCCTGGAGGAGCGGGAGGCGCTGCTCTTCGTCGGTCGAGCCCTCTGCGACGAGCTGGCCCTGGAGTTTGGCCTCCGCGGGGCCGGCGCCAAGCAGGTCAGGGTCCGGCTCGACCGGGAGGAGCGGGAGGCCACCGTCCGCCACGCTCTTTCCAGCGGTGCCGAGCTGTTCGGCCTGGTCGGCTCCTGGCTCCGCTCCTGGCAGCCGGCCGAGCCGGTCGGGCGGATGGAGGTGGAGCTGCCGCTTCTCGAGCCCGCCGGCCGCCGCCAGCTCAGGCTCTGGGTCCGCGGCGACGGCTCGACGGAGGAGGTGAAGGCGGCCCTCGAGCGCCTCCAGGACCGTCATGGCAGCGGCATCGCCCTTCACCCGGAGGCGGCGCTGGCGGGCTCCCCCATCCCCGCCCAGCGCTTCCGCTGGGACCCGGTCGGCGAGCCCGCCGAGGCGACGCCACCTCCGCTTCGAAAAGCGCCCGAGCCGGCCACCACCGGGGCAACCCTGAGCCGCAACCTGGGCGACTTCGACTGCTCGCCGCGCCTCGCCAGGGTCGCGACGCTCAACCGGACCGACGCTGTGCGACATGCCGATGACGCGCACGGTGTCAAGGCCGCCCGGCGCGCCAAAAGCTCATGACGCGGTTGTGCGATCCCCCGCTCCCCATCGAGGTCGAGCTCGGCCTCGACGGCGCGCCCGCCCGGGTCAGCGGCGGCCCACTCCGAGGTCCGCTCCGCCCCTACTCACGCTGGCTGGCCGACGCCGACTGGTGGGCGCGGCCGATCGCCCGCGAGTATTGGAAGGCCGTGCTCGGCGTGGACCTACTGGTGGAGGTCTTCCACGACCTTCACGCCGACGCCTGGTACCTCGAGCGAATCTACGACTGACGATTGCTCGCGGAGAAGCCGGCGCCAGTTCAGCAGGCCCGCGACGCTCATCGCCGCGAAGATCAGGTAGAGGACCGCCGTCAGCAGCAGGCTCTTGTAGACGTAGAGGCCCACGAAGATCAGGTTGGTGAAGATCCACACCCACCAGTTCTCGTAGAGCTTGCGGGCGACCATGAAGAGCGCGACCAGGCTGAGCACGGTCGTGAACGAGTCCAGGAAGGGCGCGGCGTCGTGCACGGTGCCGAGGAAATAGGCCCAGGCGCCGGTGGCGACGGCGGTCAGCGCCGCCAGCACCACCGCGGCCCGGAGGGTGGTTCGCTCGATCACGACTCCCTCGTGGCGCTCGCCTCCGCGCAGCCACCAGTACCAGCCGGCGACGTAGAGGGCCACGTAGAGGACGTTGAGCGCGGTGTCGGAGAAGAGCCGAGCCTGGAGGAAGACGAAGACATAGAGGGCGCTGCTGACAAGCTGGACGGGCCAGTTCCAGACGTTCTCCTTCACCTGCAGCCAGACGCCCCAGGCGCCACTGATGAAGCCCAGCGCCTCCAGCCAGTCGAAGGGCAGCCACTTCAGGATCGACCCGGCGCCGAGCACGACCGATCCCAGCGCCAGCAGGAGGTAGACGATCAGCGAGCGATGGCGCGAGAGGAAGGGCACGAGGCGACATTTTCCGCCCTCTGGCTTCTTTCGATGACAACCTAGAGGGACGGTGGTTCGAATCCTCGCGCTGGCCGACCAGGTCGACGACGGCCTCTACGGCGAAAAGCTCAAGGACCTTCATCCCGACCTCGTGGTCGGCTGCGGGGACCTGCCCTTCGACTACCTCGAGAACATCGTGAGCCGGGTCGACGTGCCATTGCTCTTCGTCCCGGGCAACCACGACCCCGACCTCCTTCGCCCGGACGCCACCTGGATGCCGCTGAGCTTCGAGCCGGACGGCCCGGGACCGTCCGGCTGCGTCAACGTCGACGGCCGGGTCGTCGAGGCTGCCGGCCTGGTGATCGCCGGGCTGGGCGGAAGCCCTCGTTACCGGCCGGGGCCGAACCAGTACAGCGAGGGCCAGATGCGCCGGCGCGCCGCCCGGCTGCGGCTCCGCCTGCGAATCCGCCGCCTGGCCGGCGGCCGGCCGGTCGACGTCTTCGTCACCCACACCCCGCCGGCCGGGGACGACGACGACCAGGACGCGGTCCACCGCGGCTTCCGATCCCTGGCGCGCTTCGACGAGGTCGTGGCGCCGCGCCTCCACCTACACGGCCACGTTCTCCGCTTCGGGCCGCGGAAGGAGCGCAGGCTCGGCGGCACCTCGGTAGTGAACGTGATCCCCTACCGGCTGCTCCAGCTCTGAGGGTCGGCCAGCACCGCGCGGATGCGCTCGAAGACCTCGTCCACGGTCCCCATGCCGTCCACCTCGAGCACCCGGATTCCGTTCCGGCGATAGTGGTCGAGGACCGCCTCCGTCCGCTGGTGGTACTCCCGCATTCTCTCCTCGATCACCTCCCTGGTGTCATCGACGCGGCCCTCCTGGGCGGCGCGCTTCAGGAGCCTCTCCACCAGGGTCTTCTCAGGAGCCTGGAGGGCGAGAAGGAAGCCCACCTTGAGACCGCGCCGAGCCAGCATCGCCTCAAGTGCGCGCGCCTGTTCGAGCGTTCGCGGGAAGCCGTCGAGCAGGACGCCCGGCGGCTTGCCGGCATCGTCGAGCCGGCCGTCGACCACCCGGTCCATCAGCTCGTCGGGCACCAGGTCGCCGGCGGCGACGATCCGCTCCACCTCCCTTCCCAGCTCGCTGCCGCGCGCCATCTCCGCGCGGAGGATCTCGCCCGTCGAAAGGTGCGAGACGTGCAGCTCCTCGCCGATCCGGGTCGCCTGCGTGCCCTTGCCGCTGCCGGGCGGCCCGAAGATCAGGCCGATCACCGGCCCATCTTCTTCCGTTCGCGCTTCGGCGGTGACTTCGGCCGTTCGTGGAGAAGCGCGTCGAGGGCGGGCTCCGGTCCTGCCTCCTCGCCCGCCTGGCTGAGCGCCAGCCACCGGCGGGTGATCTCGACATAGAGGTCCGCCTCGGTCCAGCCGGGCAGACGATCGAGGACCTGGTGCTTGCGGACCAATTCGACCACCGGCAGGTAGACGTGGTCGTACCAGCTCGCGGCGGCCTCGGGCAGCGATGGCTGGCTGCCCCTCTCGAGGGCGAGGAAGTAACGGTGGCCGTGGATGTGGGCGAGGATCTCGTCGTAGCGGCCGAGCCGGCTGCACTCGAGGCGAGCCTCGGGGCGCAGCCGGTGCAGTTCGGTGACCTCCAGGAAGGACGCGTACTCGGCGGCCCGGAGCAGGGCGCCGGGATCGACCCCTTCCCTGAGCGGCGCTCGGGTGGAGACCTCGGTGACCCGGGCCGGGATGGTCCCCCGACCGAGCGCCCGGGCGACCGACACCCGGTGGTGCCCGTCGATCACGTAGTAGCTGTCCCCGACCTTGTAGACGTCGATCGGTGGAAGCTCGTCGCCCTCGGTCATGGCCCGGTAGATCCGGGTCCAGCGGTCGCGGAGGCGGCGGGTGATGGGCAGGAAGCCGGGGTCGAAGTCTCCCGTCTTGGCGATGGCCGCCGCCGAGCCCACCACCCGGTCGAGCGGTATCTCTCGGGTGCCTCGCGCGGAGCGTCCCTCCTGGCCGGCGGCCGTCAGCACCCTGTCCACCGAGAGCAGATGGCGTGCTCGCCCGGTCAGGGTCGCCAAAATCGCGCGGCGGAAGGCGCGGAAGCGCGCCGAGTCGAAATCCTCGAGCGCGCGCTGCTGCTCCACCTGTCAGACCTTCAGCTCCCGCGGCCGGGCCGGCCGATGAAGGCCGGCCCGCCGGCTACAGGAGCGCCTTCTCGGACTCGGAGTCGAATACGTGCAGCGAGCGAACGTCGAGCCCCAGCTTCACATGGTCTTCGGGCTCGACCTTGAGCCGCGGATCTACCCGCGCCGTGACCGTGTCAGAGCCCACCTGCCCGTAGAGGAACTGGTCGGAGCCTAGCCGCTCGACGACGTCGATCTTCATGTCGAGGGTCGCCGCCTCCGACGGCCGGTCGGTCACCGCCTCGGGCCGGAAGCCCAGCACGCCCTTTCGGCTGCCCACGTGCTTGGGCAGCTTGACCGAGAACCCGGATGCCTTGGCGTGGCCGTCATCCATGGTGACGGGCACGAAGTTCATGGTCGGGCTCCCGATGAAGCCGGCCAC
>Ga0307374_10004899_pt1 | contig 22031 bp, 18 predicted proteins | sample OX3MG_FD_202532 | JGI IMG/M metagenome (GOLD analysis project Ga0307374, IMG submission 202532) | Soil microbial communities from Risofladan, Vaasa, Finland - OX-3 | ecosystem: Environmental > Terrestrial > Soil > Coastal area > Acid sulfate soil | place: Finland: Risofladan, Vaasa | collected...
GGTGAGATAGAAGTCGTGCAGGTCGGCCCGGAGCCCCCTGCCCGCCTCAACGGTCTTGACGACCTTGTAGGTCGAGTCGGCAAGATAGTACTTCCCCTCGCCATAACCGGGCAGGACGATGTCTCCCTCCCACCAGGTGAGGACGGGGTGTCCCTCGTAGGACATGACCTCCATGTTCGTGGAGCTGATCCCGGTCACACCGATGGTCGAGGCCGCGGTGATGGGGCCATGGGGCCGCGGCAGGAACCACACCGGCTGGCCTGTGTTGTCGGCAAGCATCAACCCACCTTGGAAGTCCCGCCCTGGAGAGGGCGTGAGGACGATCAAGCCGGGCGCGGTGTTGTCGGCGGTGGTCAGCACGGTGATCGGCGGTGGCCGCAATCCAGGCTCGCTGCGATAGGTTCCGCTTGCCGTCGTCGACGGTGCGAGGCGCAGGGCCACAGGGGAGCGAGCCGCTGTGGCGAACCTCCCGAGCGCCGACGGACCGACGACGCGACCGGTCGCTGCGACCATCAGCGAGCGTCCCGCCAGCTTCATCACGTCACGGCGCGAGTGCTGTACCTGCATCTCCCCACCCCTTACCCGCGGACCGACGTCACGATCCGTAGCTCGGAGATACCTGAATCCCCGTTCGCGGCTTCGATCGAGTGTCGCCAGGTCGCTGCACCTGACACTGGCACCCGCACTCGAGAAATGTACCGTCCGGAGATTGGTGCCTGCTCGTGCGCTCGAGTGGTGGAGCCTCGGCAGGTCGGAAGCGGCCGGGCCGCCTCCGACCATTGATGCAGGCGAGCGTCGAAGCGTAGGGTGTGAGCGGGGCTTTGGGCCCCGGGTGAGCTCCTGAACGCGCCAAGGAGCGGCGATGGACTATGGACTCGGCAACCCCGAGCGGATCGGCGTCGCTCGCTCGTTCGTGGTGAGCCTCGGCGTCGCGAAGACCGATGAGGCGCTGCAGTCGCTCGCTCCGACCGCGACCTTGCGGGTCCTCGGGCACCACTCGTTGTCGGGAGCGTTCTCCGGACGTCTCGAGGTGGCGAAGCACCTCGAGATGCTCATCACCCAGACGGACGGGCGGTTCGATCCCGTCAAGTTCGACGACTGGATGCTCGGGATCACCCACGTGTCGGTCCTCGTCGAGATCCACGCCGAGGTGGGGAGCGCCGCCCAGCGACTGCGACACCTGATCCTCATGCGCTTCGGCCACGACGACCTCATCGAGGATGTCACCGTTGTCTTCTTGGATCCCGAGGCCGCAGATCGTCTGTACGGTCGCTTCTTGCGCGACGGTGCGAGTCGCCGGGGGACCTGACTCGCCACGCCGGGATCGACCCGCACCGATCGACTGCCGAGCAAAGCGCTGGCGACGTTGCTCGACTACCGGGACCGGCCTCGCTGCCGGTGGAACGGTGCGCGCCCCGGCGGCTGGGCGACATCGGGAGTCGCGCGAGGGGGAGGCAACGCCGCTTCGACAGGTTCGTCGACGAGCTCGAGCAGCGCACCGTGGTGGAGCACTGCGATCGGATCGCCCTCGAGCAGTTCGTAGGTCGCGTGGTCCGGCTCGACCGTCACCGAGAGACGGCGGCCACGATAGCGGAGCGCGAACCGGAGCTTCGCGAGGTCCTCCGGAAGCCGCGGACTGAACGCGGGATGCCCGTCTCGAAAGCGGAGCCCACCGAAACCGGCGACGAGTGCGGTCCAGGTGCCGGCGAGTGCGGCGAGATGCAATCCGTCGCGGGTGTTGTGCTCGCGATCGTCGAGGTCGATGAGCGCAGCTTCACGTGCGTAGTCATACGCGAGGGCGAGCGCGCCGACTTCGGCGGCGAGAACCGCCTGGATGCTCGCCGACAGCGAGGAGTCTCGGACCGTGATCGCGTCGTAGTAGGCGAAGTTCCGCAGCTTCTCGTCCGGCGTGAACGCGTGCTCGCACAGGTACATCGCGAGGACGAGGTCGGGCTGCTTCACGACCTGCTTGCGGTAGAGGTCGAAGTACGGGAAGTGCATGAAGAGCGGGTACTGGTCCGCGCGCGTCCGGCGGAAGTCCCACCGGTCGTGCTCGGTGAAGCCGTCGGACTGGGGGTGGACGCCGAGACGCTCGTCGTAGGGTACGAACATCTTCTCGCCGGCATCGCTCCACGACGCGACTTCCTCCGACGAGACGTGCAGCCGCGCGGCGATGTCGTCGTGGGCGGTCGCGAGTCGCGCCGCTTCGACCAGGTTCCTCGCGGCCATGAGGTTGGTGAAGGTGTTGTTGTCGGCGACTGCGGAGTACTCGTCCGGGCCAGTCACGCCGTCGATCCGGAAGTGCCCGTCGCGGTCGAAGTGGCCGAGGCTTCGCCAAAGGCGCGCGGTCGCGACGAGAAGTTCGATCGCCGTCGACCTCTCGAACTCCTCGTCGCGAGTCGCGTCGAGGTAGCGAGCCACTGCTGCGGCGATGTCCGCGTTCAGGTGGAAGGCCGCGGTGCCGGCCGGCCAGTACCCGGAGCACTCGTGTCCGGAGATCGTCCGCCACGGAAAGGTTGCGCCGTGAAGGCCGAGCTGACGGGCACGCTCCTCCGCCTGGCGGAGCGTGGAGTGTCGCCAATCCAGCGCATCTTTCACCGAGCGCGGGTGCGTGTAGGTGAGGACGGGGAGGACGAACGTCTCGGTGTCCCAGAACGCGTGTCCGTCGTAACCCGGTCCGGTGAGGCCTTTCGCAGAGATCGGACGGCGCTCTGATCGATGGCCGGCTTGGAACGAGTGGAAGAGCGCGAAGCGGACCGCCTGTTGGACCTCGGGATCTCCTTCGAGCTCCACGTCCGCGCCGCTCCAGAATTCGTCGAGGCGCGCCCGCTGCTCGTTCAACAGCTCGTCCCAACCGGTCGCGCGCGCAGCGACGAGCGCGCCGAGGACCTGGTCGTGCAGCGCAGGCCGGGAGCGAGCTGCAGACCACCCGTACGCGAGGTACTTCGTCACGAGCAGGCGCTCGCCGACCGCGAGCTCGGACGTCACGGTCAGCCGGGCGACGTCGTCGATGCTCTCGGATCCCGACGTCGATCCTTCGGGCCCCTCGACCTCGTGGTCCATCGCCGCTGCGACACCGAGCCCGCTCTGCTTCGTCCGGTGGACGAGGAGCGAACGGAACCCGTCGGATTCGTGCTCCTCCGCGACGAGCGGGCTGTCGAGCGCCGCCGCCACGCGCGGGTCGCCTTCGACCTCGGGGACGTACTCGTTGGCGACGAGCTCGGACTGCAGGACGACGCGCGCGGCCGCGTCGAGCGCCTCCACCTCGTAGCGAATCGCCGCGACGCTTCGCTGTGACAGCGACACGAGGCGGACGGTCCTGACCCGCACCGTCGTGTCGGCCGGCGAGCGCCAGGTCACGGTGCGCGTGAGCGTGCCGGCGCGGAAGTCGACGCACCGCTCATGGTCGAGCACGGTCCCGTATCGGACGTCGAAGGGCTCGTCGTCGACCAGTAGACGGAAGATCTTGCCGTTTGTCACGTTGATGATCGACTCGCTCGACTCCGGGTAGCCGTACCCGGTCTCGCCGTAGGGGAGTGGGCGTCGCTCGTAGACGGAGTTGAGGTACGTGCCGGGGATGCCGTTCGGCTCGCCCTCGTCGAGGTTGCCGCGAAGGCCGATGTGGCCGTTGGAGAGGGCGAAGAGCGACTCGCTCTGCGAGAGGACGTCGAGGTCGAGCGCGGTCTCCCGCAGGCACCACGGTTCGATCCGGAAGCTCGGGTGGCTGATCACCGCGGCAGGAGCTCCGCGAGGTCGTCGACGACCATGGTCGCACCGTTCTCCAGTAGCTCCGAACGGTTGCCGTCGCGGTCGACGCCGACGACGAAGCCGAAACCTCCCGCCTTGCCGGCCTGCACGCCCGCGACGGAATCCTCGAACACCGCGCACTCGCTCGCGGAGATGTGGAGGTCCGAGGCTGCGGCAAGGTACGTCTCCGGAGAGGGCTTCCCCGAAAGGTGGCGCTCGGCCGCGGCGATCCCGTCGACGACGACGTCGAACAGGTCGGTGATGCCGGCTGAAGCGAGAACCGCCGCCGTGTTGGCGCTCGCGGACACGACGGCGGTTCGGAGGCCGGCGGAACGCGCGGCGCGCACGAGGTCGATCGATCCGGAGAACACGTCCACACCGCGCTCGTCGAGGAGCCGGAGGAGACGCTCGTTCTTCGACTCGCCGAGGGCGTGCACCGACCCTTCTCCGGGCGGGTCGCCTGACGATCCCTCGGGAAGCGAGATGTCGCGCGACGCGAGGAACGCGCGCACGCCGTCCTCCCGGAGTCGACCGTCGACGAGCTTGCGATAGTCCGATGCGACGTCGAACGGCGCGTCGTCTTCGCCGGATCCGGGGTGCCGATGCGCCAAGAACTCGTCGAAGGTCGCCTTCCAGGCGTCGGCGTGGAGGCGGGCGGTCGACGTCAGCACGCCGTCCATGTCGAACAGGCACCCGCGCACGGTGACGGGGAACGCTGGAGGTCGTCCGGTCGTCGTCACGCCATACCCGTCCTCGTCCACGAGTGCGACCTGGAGGCGGCGCATCCGCGTCGCGGCCATCCTAAGGAACGCCCGCGGGCTGAGGGAGGCCCCGGCGTTCGCAGATTCGGTGTCGGGCAGAACGGGTCTTCCGTTCGGACCTCGCTGCGAGGCCCGGCCAGCGTTTGTCCCTTCTCCGGCTCGCCGGTATCCGGGAGGCGCACGCGGGCGCTGGCGCGCGCGGACGGAACCAGTCGACGGGAAGTCCGCGCCAGCGCCCGCCAAGGGGATGCCGGCGAGCAGCTGCCAGTCCTCGGCGGGTAACCCCGAGGACCACGGCCACCACGATCAGCGGGCTGGAGACGTGCCCGCCGACTGTCCCGGCCGGCGGGCACGGCGCGACGCGATCCTCGCGCGCTCGGCGCCGCACCCCGCCCGGGGACTGGTTGGCCGCGGGTGCGGTTCGGAGCGGGAAGTGCGTCCCGAGGTCGTCCGCGCCGCACCGTCATCGTGCTCTCGATCCGTCCGTGTGCGTGGCGGCGCGCCGCCGGAGGTGTTCGACGACGGCCGCGCCGTTCCGCGATTCGAACCATTCGGAGTGCCCGAGGAAGTACCCCTCGTACGCGAGCGCGACGTCCTTCGTCGAGCCGACGACCGCCCCGAAGTACTCGACCTCGGACAGCGCGTATTCGAGGTGTGCCAGCGGCAGGAGATCGGGGAGCAGCATGGCTTCGGTCCCGGTGAGCGGCCGGACCTGTTCGTATCCGTCGATCAACGCGTCCATGGCGTCGAGGTCCGCCTCCGCCCGTCCGGTTCGGCCGAGCGCGAGCCAGTCGATCGTCGCCCGCTCGAGCGCCACCGCGAGGTCGTGGATCGCGACCCCGCGGTTGGCCAGCCCGACGTCGAGCGTTGTGGCGACACGTGCGTCGGTCCGCGGCGACGTCCAGGTCAGATTGGACGGATGCCAGTCTCCGTGCATCCACTGCGCGGGCAACGAGCGGAGTGCGGGCCCGACGCGGCGAATGCGGTCGTGGTGGTACCGGACGAGGTCGTCGGCAGGGGTCCGCCCGGCAAGCGACCGGGCGAGCGCGGGACGCCTTTCCAGCAGGCGTTCGAGAGCCAGTGCCGAGTCGCTCGCCGAGACGATCTCCAACGTGCCGACGAGCGCCGAGAAGGTGCGTTCCGGCCCCGGGAAGTCGCGAGCCGCGGCGTGGAAGCGCGCGAGCGCTCGGCCGGAATGGCGCGCGTGGGCGAGGGAGCGGTACGGATGCCAGGAGGGCACGTCGCGGTACAGGTCCGTCCCGGCGGCCTCCGCGTGGGCCTCGTAGACCGCAGCCTCGCGCCGTACGGTCGTCGCCGTCCCGTCGAGCCGCAGCACCTCCGGTATGCGCTGGCCGCGCGCGCGGAGGTGGGCGACGAAGGCGTGCTCGGCGGCAAGCTGCCCGGGGTCGCGGACGGATGCGTCGTGACGCTTCAGGAACACGCGCCCGGTGCCGAGCGACACGATCGCAGCGGCCGACATGGGCCGCGGACTGCGCCACAGCACGGACGATCGCCGGATGTCGGCACCGACCGATTCGGCGTACCGTTCGAGGATCGAGCGAGCTTCGGCGTCGGTGATCGCCGCCCACGTCGCGGCCACGAGGTCCCCGGTCATCCCGTGAGAACGCGGAGCCTCGGCGCCAGACATCGGTTCTCCGGGAGTGTCGGGAGCGCCGGCAGGGCGACGCGGCGCCACGTTCGGGCAACCGGCGCGCCGCAGCGGCCGGTGGACCCCGTCCGAGGTTAGCTGCGCCCGCCCGCCCGCCCGCCCGCCCGCCCGCCCGCCGCGCCCCGGAGCGCCGGAGCGCCGGAGCGCCGGAGCGCCGGAGCGGCGGTGCGGCGGAGCGGCGGAGCGGCGGAGCGGCGCTACAATGCGGTGCGAGACAGGGGAGCGCCTCGGCGCTGAGAGTGCGGATACCCGCAGACCCTCGAACCTGATCTGGGTCATACCAGCGAAGGGAGTCGCCATGACACGCATTGAGGCCGTCCGTCGCACGGGCATCCGCCGGCGGAGGTGGAGGACGGTGGACGTCGTCGTGGCGTCGGTGATCGCCGTCACGGGTGGCGTCGTCTTCTGGGCGTGGGACCAGCTGTGGGCGACGACCGCGGTCGCGTTCGCCGTGTTTCCACCGGCCCACGCGGTGATGTACGGGGTGTGGCTCGCCCCCGGCGTGCTCGGCGCGCTCGTGATCCGCAGGCCAGGGGCGGCGCTTTACACCGAGCTCGTCGCTTCGGTCGTCGAGGCGCTGCTGGGCAACGCGTGGGGCGTCTCGGTGATCGCGTACGGCTTGGCGCAAGGTTTCGCGCCGGAGCTCGTGTTCGCCGCGTTCGCCTATCGATCGTGGCGGCTGCCGGTGTCGGCGGCCGCAGGTGCTGCGGCGGGGCTCGCGGCTGCGGGTCTGGACCTCGTCTACTACTACGGCGGTTGGCAGACGGATTGGAAGCTTGCCTACGTGGCCGTCGTGACGGCGAGCGCCGCCGTCGTGGCCGGGGTGGGGAGCGCGTGCCTCGTGCGCGCCCTCGCGCGCACGGGCGTGCTCCAACCGTTCGCGGCAGGGCGGCGCGCGCCCGCGTCCTGACGTGAGCCGAGGCTGAGGGGCGGGTCGATGGGTGCCGTGGTGGAGGCTGTCGGTTGGGGATGGCGCCACGCGGGGCGCCGGGCGTGGGCGCTTCGCGGGCTCGATCTCGTCATCGAGGCCGGCGAGCGGGTGCTGCTCCTCGGCCCCTCCGGAGCCGGCAAGAGCACGCTGTTGGGCGCGATCGCCGGGTTGCTCGCCGCTCCGGAGTCCGGCGACGACGAAGGGCGCCTCACGGTCGCCGGGCGCCCGGCCGAGGAGGCGCACGGGGGTGCGGGAGTGGTCTTCCAGGACCCGTCGTCGTCCATCGTGATGGGTCGCGTCGGCGACGAGGTCGCTTTCGGGCTCGAGAACCGGTCCGTCCCCGCGGCCGAGATCTGGTCGCGGGTGTCCGCGGCCCTCGGCGCGGTCGGTCTGCGTCATCCGCTCTCGCACCCGACGGGGTGGCTCTCCGGTGGTGAGCAGCAGCGGCTCGCGATCGCGGACGTGGTCGCCCTCGCGCCGGATCTCTGGCTGCTCGACGAGCCGACGGCCAACCTCGATCCCGCCGGGGCAGCGATGGTCCGCGACGCGCTGCGGGAGCTTCTCGTCGCGTCGAGCGCCACGCTCGTCATGGTGGAGCACCGGGTGGGGCCGCTTCTCGACATGGTCGACCGGGTCGTGGTGCTGGAGCCCGGCGCCGGCGTGATGGCCGACGGTGCGCCGGCCGAGGTGTTCGCCCGGGACGGGGCGGCGCTTCGTGCCGCCGGGATCTGGGTCCCGGGCGGCGCCCCCGGTCGGCTCGCGCCGCCGCGCCCGGCGGGTCGGCCCGTCGTCGCGACCCGGGCGCTCACGGTCGCGTACCCGGGATCGTCTCGGCCCGCGGTCGACGGGGTGGACGTCACCGCGTACGCGGGGCAGGTGCTCGCCGTGACCGGGTCGAACGGGTCGGGCAAGACGACGCTCGCCCTCGCCCTCGCCTCCCTTCTCGCGCCCTCGACGGGCGAGGTGCGGTTCCTCGCCGGGGGGCCGGACCGCCCGTACGCTCGCTGGCGGCCGCGAGAGCTCGTGAAGCTAGTGGGGAGTGTGTTCCAGGACCCCGAGCACCAGTTCGTCGCGGCGAGCGTCGAAGCGGAACTTGCCGTCGGTCCGCTCCGCAGCGGGGTGGCCGGCGCCGAGGTCCGACGACGCGTCGGCGAGCTGCTCGACCTTCTCGCCCTCGCACACGTTGCCCGAGTGAACCCGTTCACGCTGTCTGGAGGGGAGAAGCGACGGCTCTCGGTCGCGTGCGCGCTGGCAACCGATCCCGTCCTGCTCGTGCTCGACGAGCCGACCTTCGCGCAGGACCTGCGTGCGTGGGAGACGCTCGTCGCGCTGCTCGCAGATCAGCGTGACGCGGGCAGGGCGGTCGTCGTGGTCACCCACGACGACGCGCTCGTGCGCGCGCTCGCCGATCGGCGGCTCGAGATGGAACGGGGCAAGGTGACCGGACCCGGAGCGCGAGTCGGAACCGAGGGCTCGGACGAGACGGCGCCTGCCCGATGATGCGGGTCGTCCCCGCGCCGCTCTCGGGAACGCCGCTGTCGCGCTTCAACCCGGCCGCGAAGCTGGGCGCCGCTTTCGTCGTGATGGTGGGGCTGCTCGTGACCGCCGATCTCGTGAGCGCCTCGGCAGTGCTCTTCGCCGAGATTCTCGTGTTGCCCGCGTCGGGTGTCCGCATGCGAACGTTGGCGGTCCGTGCCTGGCCGCTCGTGCTCGGAGCGGCGGGTCTGGCCGTGGCGAACGTTGTGGCCTCAGGCGCGTCCTCGGCCGAGGTCGCGGCCCTCTCGCTGCGGCTCGTCGCGATCGCCCTTCCAGGAGTTCTCGTGTTCCTGACGACCGACGCCGTCGACCTCGCCGACTCGCTCGTCCAGCAGGCCCGCTGTCCGGCGCGCTTCGCCTATGGCGCGCTTGCGGCGCTCCGGCTGCTCCCGCTGATCTCCGACGACTGGGCGACGATCCAGCGGGCCCGCCGGGCGCGAGGCATCGACGCGGGTCGCTCACCGGTTGCGAAAGCACGGCTGTTCGTCTCCGGCGTCTACTCGCTCCTGGTCGCCGCCATCCGGCGCGCCGTCCGGCTCGCTGCCGCGATGGACAGCCGCGGATTCGACTCCCGCCGCCCCCGCACGTGTGCGCGCCGCCAGTCGGTGACGAGGCGCGACTGGTACCTGCTCGCCGCCGCCGTGGTCGTCGTCGGTGGCGCCAACGCGCTCGCTGCTGCTGCCGGCAGCTGGCATCCGCTCGTCGGCTGAGCACGTCGCACGGCCGAGCGCGACCACGTGGCCGCCGGCGACGGGGGATGCCCCGAGTTGCGGCAGCGTATCCGGAGGGAGATGGCCCGGCGCAGCGGCACCGGGATGCGGGCGCGCGCCCCGGGCACGCCAAGCGCGACCTCACGACCGCGAGGTCGCGCGACCGCCCGAAGCGACCCGTCAGCGGTGGAGGACGCGGATCACGGGACCGATCCCTCGCGGAGGCGCCCGGTCCCTGCCTCGGTTCCGGAGCGTGCGCCCGCGGGCCCGGCCGACGGCGCCTCGGCGCCGTCGGCGCCGTGGGCTGCCTCCAGGGTGTCGACGAGCGTCAGGCCCCGGCGAGCCCAACGGACCTCCGCCCGAGCCTGGTCGATGAGCCCGCGGTACGCGTGCACCTTGTAGGCGACGACCGCCTCGTGGAGCTCGTCGGGCGTCGCGCTGAGTCGCTTCTCGATGAGCACCGTCTCGCGGCGCTCGATCTGCGAGACGTGCGCCTCCCACTTGCGGCACTCTTCGCCGAAGTAGTCGAGGTGGGCCTGGAACTGGCGGCGGGCGTTCTCGAACGAGCCGTACTCGAAGTAGGTGGCCTTCAGGCGGAACGCGTCCCGGACCGGGCCGCGCCCGGTCGGCTGCTCGACCCACGCCACGAGCTCCTCGAGCCCATCCGGGGTGATCGAGTACGTGCGCTTCGTCCCGGACTCGCCGCGCGTCTCGGCGTGTGCCGAGACGAGGCCAGCCTTCTCGAGCTTTCGAAGCTCCGGGTAGATCTGGGAGTGGGGTGCGTGCCAGACGTAGGACACCGAACGCTCGAAGTGCTTCGTCAGGTCGTAGCCGGTCATCGGCTGGACCGCGACGAGGGCGAGCAGCGCATGCCGAAGCGACATGCCGACGATCCTAGGGCCTTGCGCAGTGTTGGGTCGATCACTACAGTCCGCAATAGGTCTTTAGTGACCTATTGAGCGACCGTTGGGAGGGGGACCGGTGGCGCCGCTCGACATCACCCTGGCGTGCGGAGACTACGACCGGACCCGCGCGCTCGCCGACGGGCGCGTCGTGCCCGAGGGGATGGAGCTTCGCGTCCTGCCGCTCGAGCCGGAGGAGATCTTCCACCGGATGGTGCGGCACCTCGAGTTCGACGTGGCCGAGCTGTCGCTGTCGAGCTACGTCATCTCCCTCCAGGGGGACGCGCCGTTCGTCGCCCTGCCGGTCTTTCCTTCGCGGGCGTTCCGGCACAGTGGGATCTACGTGAACGCCGACGCGGGGGTGGAGCGGCCGGAGGATCTCGCGGGCCGGCGCGTCGGGATCGCCGAGTACCAGCTCACGGCCAACGTGTGGATCAGGGGCATCCTCGCCGAGTACCACGGTGTGCCCGTCGCCTCGGCCCGCTACGTGACCGGGGGGATGCACGAGGCGGGCCGGACGGAGAAGCTCGCGATCCCGGCCCTCCCGAAGGACGTGCAGCTCGAAGCCTGCCCCGAGGGACGGACGCTCTCCGAGCTGCTCGTCGAGGGCGGTATCGACGCCTTGTACACGCCGCGGGCCCCGCAGCCGTTCCACCTCGGCGACCCGCGGGTTCGCCGGCTCTTCGCCGACGTCCGCACGGCCGAGCGGGACTACTACGACAAGGCGGGGATCTTCCCGATCATGCACGTCGTGGCCGTCCGACGCGAGCTCTACGAGCGCAACCGGTGGATGGCCCGGTCGCTCTGCAAGGCGTTCGCGCTCGCGAAGGACCTGGCGCTCGCCCGGCTCGGCGAGACCGCCGCGCTGCCGATCGCACTCCCGTGGGCGTACGCGGACGCCGCAGAGGCCCAGCTGCTCATGGGGGACGACTACTGGTCGTACGGGTTCGGGCCCGACAACGAGCGGACTCTCGAGACGTTCCTGCGCTACGCGGTCGAGCAGGGGATCGTGAAGGACCAGTTGACCCCGCGCGACCTATTCGCACCGGAGACGCTCGAGGGCGTCCTCGTCTGAGCGGGGAGCCGCGTCCCGGTGGCGACCAGCCACGGCTGCCATATCCGTCGAGACCAGCAATCACCGGCAAACAGGAGGGGAAATGAACGGGGGGAAGACATTCAGGAGGGCCCGGCTGGCACGTCTCGTGCTCGGCGGGTCGATGCTCACGGCAGGGATCGTCGCAGCGGCGGCGTTGCCGAGCGACGCGGCACGCCCGCGGGCCTCGTCGGCGCCGCTCGAGATCGCGGTGTTCAGCCCGTTCACCGGGCCGAACGCCGAGTACGGGTACTTCAACTACGACGGCTGTGTGTCGGCGGTCACGCTTGTCGACCAGTCCGGTGGCGTGCAGGGCCACGACCTGTCCTGCAAGATCGTCGACAACCGGGGCGACCCGGCCGACGCCGTGCCCGCGGCGCAGAACATGGTCGCAGGCTCCTCCAATCTCGTAGGCGAGGTCGACGGCAACAGCGGCCTGCTCTCGGCGACCGTGCCGATCCTGTGCAAGGCACACCTCGTGGAGATGTCCCTCGGCGGCGACCCGGCGTTCGACAAGAACACCTGCCCGTACTTCTGGCGCACCACGCCGGGCGACGACCAGGCCGGGTACGCGCTCGCGGCCTACATCAAGTTCGACACCCACTACACGAAGATCGCGGCCCTGTTCGGCAACGACGTGGCGGCCCAGGGCAACGTGCCCGGCCTGCTCGCCGGCACGAAGAACCTGGGGCTGAAGATCGTGAGCAACCAGGCGCTCGCGCTCGACCAGACGTCGTACGCGTCCGAGGCCCAGAAGCTCAAGTCTGCCCACCCCCAGGTGATCGTGACGGAGTCCGACCCGCAGACGGCAGGCGTCCTGTTCGCCAACCTGAAGCAGGCCGGCGCCCTGCTGCCGCTCGTCGGCACGTCCGGAACGGTGGGGACGGACTACAACAAGGCCTCGATCGCCGCCATCGGGTCGAAGGCGTACACGAAGGGCTTCGTCCGCATCATCCAGTACACGGCGACTGCCGGCCCGGCGTTCGACGTCTGGAAGCGGGGCGTGGCCGCGGCGAAGGGGATCAAGAGCAAGTCGGCCGTTGTCACCGGGTTCGCGCCGGAGGTCGCCTACGACCATGTGACGATGGAGGCGCTGGCGATGGTCGCGGCGCACAGCACGGTCGGCTCCGTGTACGACAAGTACGTGGCGAAGATCACCGAGGGCAAGGTGGTCGTCCACTCCTTTGCTCAGGGCAAGGCCGCCCTGGCCAAGGGTGAGTCGATCGACTTCGTCGGCCTCGAAGGCCAGATCTCGTTCAACCGCTACCACAACTCGGCGGGCATCTGGTCGGTCGACAACCCGGTCACGAACGCCACCGAGAAGACCATCTCGGCGAGCGACATGGCCAAGGCCCTCGGCCACTGAGACGAAAGGCCGTCGGTGCCGCTCGAGCCGGGCTCGACGCGAACCAGGCGTGCACGGCGGGCGGCCCGGCAAGGGCCGTCCGCCGTGCGACACTCCGTTGTCGTAGGCGCCGGACGGCGCGTGGCACATTGGCGCAGGGCCGGGGACTGATGTGACGCTCTTCATGACGATCGTGCTGTTCGGCCTCTACAGCGCCGCGCTCTATGCGATCGGCGGGGTGGGCTTCACCCTGCAGTTCGGGGTCACGAACGTGCTCAACCTCGCCTACGGGTCGCTCATCACGTCGAGCATCTTCGTCGAGTACTACCTGACCGGCCACAGCACGAACCTTTGGCTGGCGATGCTCGTGGGCGGCGTCGCCGGGGCGGTCCTGTCGTTCGTCGTCGGGTTCGTCGTGGTGGGCGCCTTCGTGCGCCGCGGTGCGGCCGGCTTCAGCATCGCCATGGTCACGATCGGCATCAGCCTCATGATCCAGTACACGCTCGAGGCGATCCAGGGGCCGGTGGTGAACGCCTACGCCTCGAGCAACCGGAGCACGCTGCTCAGCGTGGCGGGCGTCAACCTCGACAGCCAGCAGGTGACGGCGATCCTCGTGGCCGTGGTGCTCATGGTCGTGGTCCATCTGGTCCTTCGCCTCACCAAGCTCGGGCTGGCGATGCGGGCCACTGCCGACGACGTGTCGCTCACCCGTGTCTCCGGGGTCTCGCCCGCCCGGGTACGTGCGCTTGCGTGGCTCGCCTCGGGAGCGCTCTGCGGCATCTGCGGCGCGCTGCTCGGGATCGGCATCGGGACGTTCGACGCGGCCATCGGCAACGACTTCTTCATCACGGCGGCTGCCGCCGCGATCGCCGGCGGGGTGGGCAAGCCCTACGGTGCGATGCTCGGCGCCCTCATCGTCGGGATCATCACCCAGGCGAGCTCGGCGATCGTCTCGCCTGCCTTCTCGTCGATCTCGGCGTGGGTGCTCCTCGTGGCCTTCCTCATCCTGCGACCGCAGGGGATCTTCGCCACCTACGCCGCCGAGCGGGAGATCGTGGCATGAGCCAGTCGACCGTCTACTACCTGAGCGGGCTCGGCATCCTCTTCTTCATCAACCTCGTCGCCGTCTGGGGGCTCGACCTCCACTTCGGCTTCGCCGGCGTCAACAGCTTCGCCTTCATCGTCTTCCAGGCGGTCGGCGCGTACATAACGGGCGTCTTCTCCCTCGGCCGGGCGAACACGCCGGTGACGTTCGAGACCTACATCCTCGGCGTCCACTGGCCGTGGCCGCTCGCACTGCTCCTCGGCGGGATCGCGGGCGCGGTGCTCGCCGTGCCCGTGGGCTGGATAGCGGTGCGCCGACTGCGGGGCGACTACCAGGCGATGGCCATGCTCGTGCTCGCCCTCATCGCAAACAGCCTGATCGCCGCCGAGACGGGGTGGTTCAACGGGGCGACGGGGCTCGAGAGCGTGCCCCAGCCGTTCGGCAACCTCAACGTCTCCCTGTACGACTACCACTGGGTCTTCCTCGCCCTTGCCGCGATCTGCGGCGTCGTGTCCTGGTGGATCGCACGTGGGATCGCCCGGTCGCCCCTCGGGCGGTCGCTTCGCGCGCTTCGGGAGAGCGAGAGCGCCCTCGCCGCGCTCGGGCGCGACCCGAATCGGCTGCGGACGATCGCCCTCGTCGCCGGGGGCTTCCTCGGCGGGCTGAGCGGCGGGCTGCTCATCCAGTACGTGCAGGCCTGGGGGCCGGCGAGCTGGCTCTACGCCGAGACCTTCCTGTTCTTCACGGCCATCATCATCGGCGGCCGGGGCAACCTGCTCGGCACGGCGCTCGGCACCCTGCTCGTCCCGATCGGGATCGTAGAGGTGACCCGGGAGCTGCCGCAGTTCGGCTATCCGGGTGAGTTCGCCGACTTCCAGTGGGTGGCCATCGGAGCGCTCATGCTCGTCTTCCTCTGGTTCAGGCCCCACGGGCTGATACCCGAGCGCAAACGGGTGCTCCGTCCCCGCGACGACGGCGCCTCCGGCCAGGAGGCGCCGGCACGCGCCCTCGCGAGGGGCTCACAGCGATGAAGCTGGAGACCCCGGCACGCCGGCGTGCCACGACCGGTCTGCTCGAGGCGTCCTCGCTGGCCTGCTCGTTTGGGGGCGTCCGAGCGGTGGTCGATGTCTCGTTCTTCGTCCAGCCCGGGACGATCACCGGGCTGATCGGACCGAACGGCGCCGGGAAGTCGACGGTGATCGACCTGATCAGCGGGAGGGCCAGGCCGAGCGCCGGCCGGGTGCGGTTCGACGGCGAGGACATCACCGCCAGCAAGCCCCACGAGGTGGCGCGGCGAGGACTCATCCGCACCTTCCAGAAGGCCAACGTGTTCAACCGGCTCACGGTGGTCGAGAACCTGCTCATGGGTGCCCCCGAATGGGAAGGGGAGCGTCTGTCGCGCGCGCTCGGCCCGCGGGCCTGGTGGCGGCGCGGCGAGGACGAGCGCGTGTCGCGGGCGTTCGAGGTGATGCGACGATTCGAGCTCGAGCACCTCGCAAACCACTACGCGGGCTCCCTCAGCGGCGGGCAGAAGCGCCTCGTCGAGCTGATGCGGGCGATGATGGCCGGGCCGAAGTTGCTACTTCTGGACGAGCCGATGGCCGGGGTCAACCCGACGCTCGCGCTGTCGATCTGCGAGCGGCTCGAGGAGCTTCGGGACGAGGGGATGACGATGCTGATGGTGGAGCACGAGCTGCGCCTCGTCGAGCGGCTGTGCGACCCGATCGTCGTCATGGCGCACGGTAGCGTCCTGGCGGAGGGGTCGATGGCCGAGTTGCAGGCGAACGAGCAGGTCGTCGACGCCTATCTGGGGGATTGACCGTGGCCAACCGCCGGCCGGTGCCGAGCCTCGTCGCCGAGAACCTCGCCTCCGGCTACGGCTCCGGGCTCGTCGTTCGCGGCGTCAGCCTGCAAGCGGGCCCGGGCGAGATCGTCACGATCGTCGGGCCGAACGGCTCCGGCAAGAGCACGCTGCTGCGGACGATCGCCGGACTCGTCGCGACGGCCGAGGGCCGGATCCTCCACAACGGGGCGGACGCGAGCCGCCGCTCCGCCGAGCACCGCGCACGTGCAGGGATGGCCTACGTCCCGCAGGAGCGGGAGGTGTTCGCGTCGCTGACCGTCCGCGAGAACCTGATGATGGGCGGCTTCGGGCTGTCCCGAAAGCAGCTGAGCGCGGCGCTCGAGCGCGTCTACTCGACCTATTCGATCCTGGGCCGCCTGGAGAAGATGTACGCCGGGCGCTTGTCGGGCGGCGAGCGCAAGACGGTGGCCATGGCGCGGGTGATGATGACCTCGCCGGACGTCGTGCTTCTCGACGAGCCGACGGCCAACTTGGCGCCGATCCCCACGGCGCAGCTGCTCCAGGAGGACGTCCCGGCGCTTGCGTCCTCCGGGGTGGCGGTCCTGCTCGTGGAGCAACGAGCGATCCAGGCCATCGCAGTCTCGGGCTGGGTGTACCTGCTCGTCGCCGGGAAGGTGGAGGTCGAGGGGAGTCCCGAGCAGATCGGCGACCGTCGTGACGTCGGCGCCATGTTCCTCGGGAGAGGCAACCCGCCGACGAGCGTGGTGCCCCCCGTCGGGGCGACCTCGGAGTAGCGCGACGATGGTCGAGGGCCCGCCGGAGCTGGCTGCAGGGCGCGCCCTCGTTGCGAACGCCTGTCGGGTTCTGGCCGCCGAGGGCCTCGTCGAGACGATCCTCGGCCACGTGAGCCTGCGCGTCGACGAGCGCCGGCTGCTCGTGCGGGCCCGAGGGCCGGACGAGCGGGGCCTGCGCTTCACGACACCGGCCGACGTCGTCCTCGTCGATCTCGACGGTCACCCCCAGCCCGGCGAGACCGACCTGCGCCTGCCGTCGGAGCTCCCGATCCACACGGAGCTCCTGCGGGCCCGACCCGACGCCCGCGCCGTCGTCCACGCCCACCCGCCCGAGATCGTCACGTGCACCGTGGTGGGGATCGGCCTGCGGCCGATCGTCGGGGCGTACAACATCGGTGCGTACCGGCTCGCTCGCCAGGGCATCCCGACGTACGACTACGCCGGGCTGATCCGCGATGCGAGTCGTGCCAGCGGGCTGGTCGACGCCATGGGGGATTCCAGCGCCTGCCTGCTCCAGGGGCACGGGCTCGTGACGTGCGCCGGAACCGTCGAGGAGGCCGTGTTGGTCGCCCTCGACCTCTGCCAGCTCGCTCGGGTCACGCTCGCGTGCGCGGCCACCGGCCGGGTGCCGCACGAGGTCGACGAGGACGACGCGGTCGACCTGCCCGACCTCGGCGCGACCCACAGGGCGCAGCTGTGGCGCTTCTACGCCGCCCACGCCGACGAGGTGCTCGGGGGGCCGCCACCCGGACGCCGCGAATCGCCGAGTTGAGGCCGCGCGCGACCGCGACCGCGGGCCGCGCGCGGCGCAGCGTTCAGGGCAGCGGGCGCTCGGCCGCGAGCCGCGCCCGCGCGCTCCGGACCCCGGGGCTCGCGCAGACGTCGGAGGGATGGCGCCCGGTCGCGTCGCAGATCGCGGCCGCGAAGAGGTTCGCCGCACCGTCGACAACATGCGCGATCGGGCTCGCCGGATCGCCGAGCGTCCGCGAGATGGCGTCGAACGAGTGGCCCGCGAGCACCGCGGGGTCGACCGCGCCGCCGGGGACGAGGTAGCGGTTCGCGACGTCGACGAACGGGAAGCCCGCACCGTGCGCGTACGGGGCGGTCTCGTACGTGGCCATGAGCCGGGACTGGGCGGCGCTCGGCCGCGCGATGCGGACGTAGGCGCCGTTCTCGATCGCGTTCGAGTACTCCTCGAGGCCGACGAAGGCGACGTACCGGCTCGTGTAGCGCGACCCGGTGAAGCTGAACGTCGCGGTGTTCGGGTAGACGTCGTGCGCGCCGGAGCTCGTCGAGGTGAGCCCGGAGAAGGTGCCGAAACGGGAGAGTGCCGCGACGAGCGCCCAGCGCTCGGCCGCGCAGTACGGGCAGAAGTCCGCGCCGTCGTAGAAGACCTCGGGCAGCCCGCGGAGCACGAGGTCGGGCTGATCGTGGAGTCGCTCGGGGACCGCGAGCGCGCCGTTTGTGCCGACCGCGTCGAACGTCGACGCCGGGATCGTGGCGACCCGTGCGGCGGCGACGGCGGCGGCGACGGCGGCGGAGCCCGCGGGCGGCCCGGGCGACGAGCCGCCCGGGCGGAACGCGACGCCTACGAGGACGAGGACGGCGAGCCCGACTCCCGCCGCCACCGCCGCGAGCGCGCCGACTCGTCGTGACGACCGGCGAGACGCCGCCCGCGGCGTCGAGCTCGCTCGTTCGACGCGAGTGTGGACGCTGTTCGAACCGGCCATGTGCACCCCGTGTCGTCCGAGACTCCCGCCGCGCTCCGGGCGCGACGATCCCGCGCCCAAGTAGAACGCGCGCGCCGAGGCGCGGGTAGGGCCGATCGTCCCGCGGGTCGACGCGCTGCGAAGCACCGTGGGCCCGCGACCCGCGACCCGCTGCGCGTCAATAGCCTTCGGGCGTGAGGGGGATCCGGAGCGCGCGTCGAGCTCGCCGGCTCCGAGGGTCGCTCGCTCTCACGGCGTGCTTCTCGGCGTCGTTGCTCGCGTCTCCGCGACTCGCCTGGGCGGTGCCGGCGGTGGTGCTTCCGGGGGTCGCGCACGCGTCCACTGCGCCGCTCCCGGCCCCGGTCACGATCCGGCCGTTCGGGGTGCACGGAGTTCCCGGTGAGGGTCGCTGGCGGAGCGCCGGTCGCGACGTCGCCGGGCGCCCGGCGGTCTACACGACCGAGCTCGTGCCGCCCGGAGGCGGCCCGCCGGCCGGTCTGGCCTGGATGGACACCCGACTGCTGGCGGCACGCCTGTACTCGGGTTCGGAGAGCCCCGGCGGTGGCCCGTTCCGCTACACGGCACCGGTCACGCCGGCAGCGGCGCGCACCCTCGTTGCCGCCTTCAACGGGGGCTTTTTGATGCGCAACGCCGAGGGCGGCTACTACACGGAAGGGCGCGTCGTGGTGCCGCTGCGCCGGGGCGCGGCCTCGCTCGTCGTCTACTCAGGTGGCGGGGTCGCGATCGGCGCCTGGGGGAGCGATGTCACGATGACGCCGCGCGTGGCGAGCGTTCGCCAGAACCTCGTGCTGCTCGTCGCCCGCGGCGCTCCGACGCTCGCCGCCGCGAGCCCCGACTGGCTGCGGTGGGGAGCGACGTGCGGCGCGATGTCGTGCGCGCGCGACGTGCCGGGGATCGACCACCAGTGGCGGTCCGCCGTCGGCGTCACCGCCGACGGCGCGCTCGTCTACGCGAGCGGGCCCGGTCTCGCGCCCGTGCAGCTCGCGGACCTGCTCGTCCGGGCGGGGGCGGTGCGGGCGATGGAGCTCGACATCAACCCCGCGTGGCCGGACTTCGCGACCTACGACCCCGCGCCCGGTGCGCTCGCCTCGCCGGCGAACGGCACGAAGCTCGTCCCGTCGACGGTGCAGGGACCGTGGACGTTCTTCGAGCCGTGGTGGCCGCGCGACTTCGTCACGCTCTCCGCCCGCACGACGGCGGGGTGACATCGGCCACGTCACACCGCGGCGATCGCGCTCAGGCTGTCAGCGCACGGTCAGCGAGGTGTACCGGACCGGCTGGTACGTCAGGCTGCCGACCCCGGCGAGGCCTCCGACGGGGGAGGATCTCGCGAGCGACACGACCCGCCTGCCGTCGATGCTCCCCGTGAGCTCGCGCCCGGACACGACGAGCGAGAGCGTGTAGCGGCGGGACGCCGCGACCCGACCCGACTTCAGCACCGCGGTCAAGTCCGCGCCCCGGGTGACCTTCCACCTCCCCGACGAGTCGACCGAGAAGATGTATCCGGAGAAGTCGCACGGCGTCCCACGGCCGTCGAAGCCCGCGATGAGGAAGGCTCCGGGTCGCCCGGTCCCGGCGCGGAGGTCGGGAAGCTCCACGCTCGCCGCCACCGTGAAGCGTCGCCAGCTGGAGCTGCCGAGCACCGCGTACGGATAGCCGACGTCGCAGGAGGACCACGCGACCGGGGCCCCGATCGCAGTCTGGGTGAGCGTGCCGCCGACGTACTGGAACGATCCCTCCATCGGCGCGAGGTACGTGGCCATGCCCGCGCCGTCCGCGTGCGCGACGTACCGTGCAGGTGCGGGCTTCGGTGCGGGGGCTGCCGGAACGTGCCCGTTCGCCTTCGACGCGCCGGTGGTCGTCGTGAAGGTGTAGAGATCGTGTGGCGCGACGCGGAAGCTGAAGGTTCCGTGCCGGGCCTGGACAGTCGCGACGTCGACGAGCTTGCGAGGACCGTTCAGCTCGGTGAGCCAGACGTGGACGCGAGTGGGCAGTCCGCCGCGCACGTCGAAGGTGAGCCGCTGTGGCGAGCTCGCAGCCGAAGTCTCGACGACCGTCGACCACGCCGAGCGGTTCGGCGCCATGTAGGTCACGTAGGTCCCGGTCCCCTTGAGCTCGCCGCCAGCACCGCGAAGGACGCGCCACCCGGGAGCGGCGAACTGCGTTGTCTGCGCGATGACCCAGGTCAAGGCACTGACCTGGTAGCTTCCGCTCCACGGCTGGTCCGCGGAGACGAGCCCGCGGCCGGAGAACGGGAGATCGGGGGGCATCGCCTCGACGAGCGGCCAGACGAGGGTCCCCGTGATGCCCGCGTCGAGGTAGCCGTTGTTGAGACTCCGGGCGAGGCCGGACGGCCCCTCTTCGAGCGGGCTCGTGTTCGCGCGTGGCGTCCTTCCGAGCTCGCTCTGCCAGAGCACCTTGTGCCCGCCCGCAGCCCACGCACGCGCCCGAGCCGAGCTCGTGCAGTGGAAGCCGTGGCTCTCGAGCCCGCAGATGTCGTGGACGCCGATCACCGCGACCGCTCGCGCGAACGCCGGGTTGCTCGTCATGTCCTCGGCCACCGACCACACGGTCGACGTGCCGTAGTTGTCCGCTGCGACGATCTTCACCTGGCGGTAGCCGTGCGCGTCGAGCGCCCGGCGAAGCGCGACGTACCACGCCTCGATGACGCGCGATCCGGGAACGTAGTGCTCGTTCCAGCCGCCGATGTAGCTGATGTGCAGGCCGAGGTGGTGGGCGCATCCGAGCCAGTCCAGCAGGTACTGGATGTCCGCTGCCGTCCACAACGAGTTGCCCGTGCCCCGTACCCACGACGGCGCCGACCACTGCAGCCCGTAGAGCGCGATGCGCGGGTTCCGCTTCACGGCCTGCTCGCCGAGCCAGAGCTCGTAACCGACGCTGCAGTCGATCTGGCCGCGCACCTGCTCGACGGAGGGTTCCGATCCGTCCGAGGAGTTGCCGTTCCCACCGATCTCGAGCTTGAGGAGCTGCAGCGACGCCCCGTAGTGGGGTTTGAACAGGTAGTCGAGTATCGCCGAGCGCTCGCGAACCGGGTAGTCGATCAGATAGCGGGAGTTCCCGCCTCCTCCAGAGATCGCGCCGATTCCTTGGAACGCCGGACCGGAGCGCGTCCCGTCGAGGTGCGCGACGGTCACCGGCAGGTTGCCGGGCGACGACGCGGCCCGAGCGCCGGAGCCCGCGGCGGGCGCAACCGCGCCGCTCGCAACGAGCAGAGACGCGAGCCCGAGCAGCCTGACGCCGAAGACGTTCCATCGCGCGCGTGAGCGCCGGGCATCCTTTGCTTCGGTCCGGATCGATCGAAGTCGCATCCTCGGTCTCCTTCTCGGGCGGGATGCCGGCGCGGTGCGGCCGGCGACCGTCGTGCGGCCGGCGACCGTCGTGCGGCCGGAGGATATCGGCGAGACCGTGGGGTGGCCAGGGCCGAAGGTCCCTCGCCGAGCGTCGTCGAACAGACCGTCTGTCACTGCGTCCTGCTGCGGCGCGACCGCTACTGGATGCCGCAGACCACGCCGAGCGCCGCTGGTACCGCCGCTTTCCGACGACCGTCCGGCGTGCAGTAGCGGTTCGGCTGGGACAGGTCCACCTCGTGCCATGATCCGCCCGAGTACTCCATGAGCGCCCCGTGCGGCGAGCCGACCGGGCCCGAGTAACCGGGCCGGTCCGATTCGAGGTTGTCCACCATCACGGCGATCTCGGCGAGACGCCCGGCGCACGTGAGGTGGTGGTTGTATACGATGCGGACCTTCGGCCCGTAGCGGGCCTGCAGCGCGGCGACCATGGCCGTCGCGCTGCACGGCACCGGTGCGGCGCCGGTGGACGGCGGGCCGCTGGCGCGCTTCGTTCCGCCGCAGGCGGCCGTGACCGACGCCGTCGCCACCATCAGCACCGCGAGGGCCGTCAACGCCGGCCCGCCGTGGGACGGGCGCGCGCGTGCGGTCGCATG
>Ga0307374_10004903_pt1 | contig 22016 bp, 18 predicted proteins | sample OX3MG_FD_202532 | JGI IMG/M metagenome (GOLD analysis project Ga0307374, IMG submission 202532) | Soil microbial communities from Risofladan, Vaasa, Finland - OX-3 | ecosystem: Environmental > Terrestrial > Soil > Coastal area > Acid sulfate soil | place: Finland: Risofladan, Vaasa | collected...
CGCCGGTACACTGAAAACGACTCGACCTTTAGAACCCCATTCGGGAATGTGTGAATGATGTAACTTTTATCCAAAGTTATGTAACACTTTTCGAAGGTAGCGGCCACCTTTTTGTATCGAATTTATGTGAGCAACGAACCAACGTTGTTCCTTACACGCAAAGACGCTGTTCGAGCCGAACCGACCGGAATTAACCGGATGAACGATCATCCGGACTCTCGTCCCTTCCCCTTCTACTAAGCCTTACTTGTAAACCGCCGTGCCATCGAAAGCACGGTCCATCGACTGCGGATTCAAACTTGCAGTGCTCATTCATTCATAAAAAACAACCATCGTGAAAAATCAAAAACTAAAATATCGCAGCCTCGTGCTGCTTGCTTTCGGTATTATCGCGCTCGCAAGTCCGAGTGCCAAGGCCCAATCCGTAGCGGGCCGCATTGCCTTCGGCTTCGATGCCGGCGGCAATAAGTATTACGGGAATTATACGGATTCGCGCTTCAACTTCCAGGGCGATGCATTTATCCGTTGGAACATCCTGGACTGGTTTTCCCTTGTCGGCTCCTACAATGGCGGCGTATTGGGATGGAAGACCACGCAAGCGATGATCGACAATGAGAACCGCATGTTCCCTACCAGCTCGGGCAGCGACGGAAGCCCGCTCGGCTCGATCAACCACACCCGCGAGGGCGGCTGGGACTTGATGGCGTCGTTCAATGTCTTTCCAGCTCAGACGTTCGTTCCCTATTTCACGGCCGGAATCGAAGCGCTCAACTTCGAGCCGGACAATGCAACGCCGTCGCCATTAAAAGGCAACGCGGTCAATGCGTATAGCAAAAACGTCCTTGGCGGTGCGATGGGCGTCGGGTTCGAAATGTATTTAACCCCGAAGATCGTCTTCAACGGCAAGGGGCTTTTGCATTTGACCGGTACCGATTGGATGGACGATTACTCGAATCCGAATAATTACCGTCAGGATGCATACCTGACCATGGGTCTCGGATTCAGTTATTACATCTTCGCACCTGATGAAGCACCGGCCGCGGCGATTGCCGAAGGTACGACCACGAATAACAATACCAACAACTACACGACGAATACGACGGTCTTTCACACGGATACGCTCTACATCCAGAACCCGACGGACACCGTTTATCTTTCGAATCCGAAAGTAAATACGGTATTTAATTTCCCCGGAACGCTCTTCATCGTGAATACCGATCAGTTCAACAATGCGGAGCCGAATAACATGAACAACCTTTACCATATCAAAGCGCTGGTAGATCAATGCCCATCGCTCCGAGTGGAAATCGAGGGATTCGCAAGCGAGGAAGGGACTTCCGAGCATAATCAGGAACTCTCCGAACAGCGTGCCACTCGTATCAAGGGCTGGCTCATCGATCAAGGTGTAAATCCAGACAAGATCGCGAGCACCGTCGGCTACGGCGATACCCGCCCGGCCGTCCGCGAACGAACGGACGTATCCGCGACCGAACTCGAGGCCGAGCGTACGCAAAACCGCCGCATCGCCGTGAAGGTCGTTCAGGCTTGTCAGGAAACGGGTAGCACCACACCCTCTAACTAAGAACTAATGGATTATTAACCATTGCATTAACAACAATTATGAAACACTCTACAACATTACGAATGGGTAAGGCATGGCTACTGGCATGCCTTGCCATTCTCCTTACTTCCTCCGGGGCAATGGCCCAAGTATTGCGACCGAACCTCGGCACTGCTTCGACCTACGCCGTATTCACCGGCGCGGGATCGATCATCAGCACCGGCATATCCGTTCTGACCGGCGATGTCGGCTGGAATACGCTGGGTCCTCTCACTGGGTTCCCTCCGAGCACTTATACCGGCACTTATAATCATGGCAACGCCGCAACGGCACAAGCGCTAACCGATCTGGGAGCCGCTCAGACGGCCGACGGGTCCGTGGCCTGCGGTACGGTGATCGGCGTCGGAATCGTGGACGGACAATCGTTCGATCCTGGCAAATATTGCTCTGGAGGCGCTTCGACGACAAGCGGGACCATCACCTTCAATGCGCATGGCAATGGAAACGCCATCTTTATCGTCGATATCGGTGGGGCGTTGGCCGCGAACGCGGGCACGCATATCGTACTGGCAAACAACGCGCGCGCGGCCAATATCTATTGGTTCGTCAATGGCGCGGTAGCTGTAGCCGATGGCTCGAGCTTCGCGGGGACGATCATCGCGAACGGCGCAATTCATTTCTATGGTACCTCCTCACTCAATGGCAGGGCGCTCGCCTCTCCCGCTGGAGACATTAGCCTGGTGAACAATAACATGTCGATCTCAACCGATACCGGCAGTGTGGTCAACAATCTTACCGTTACTAAACCGGCCTTGGGGGACTCAATCCTAAGCGGGACACTATACGATACGATCAAATGGACGGGTACAGGGATAGCCTTAGGGAAGACGATCCAATATTCGCTCGACAGCGGGCGTACATGGACCACGATCGCTACCATCGATACCGCTTCGTTTGCTTATCTCTGGAATGTTCCAGATACGACCTCGACAAAAGCGTTCGTTCGCGTAACCGATTCGAACAACTTGAGAGGCGTGAGCGGAGTCTTTAAGATCATTTCGAATAAGATCACCGTCATCGCCCCTGCGGCCGGCGCCTTGATCGCGGAAGGTACGCAACACGATACGATCAAGTGGTCGGGAACCGGCATCGATTCGATAAAGACCTTTGCATATTCGCTCGATAGCGGTCGGACATGGATCACAATCGGCAAAGATACCACGAATGGCTTCACCTATCTCTGGAATGTTCCAGATACGGTTTCGTCAAAAGCGTTGGTACGCATCATCGATATGAATGCCGATACGGGCAAGAGCGGCCTCTTTACGATTCGATCGAACAAAATCATTGTACTTCGGCCTGCCGGTGGCGAAATGGTAGTCGAAGGGAAACAAAACTACCAGATCATGTGGTCCTGGACCGGTACGGGCCTGAGCCCGCAAAAGACGTTCTCATTATCGCTCGATAGCGGCGCGACGTGGACAACAATCGGCAAAGATACCACGAATGGCTTTACCTTTAGCTGGAACGTTCCAAATTCCATTTCGACTCGTGCGATGATCCGCATCGCCGATTTGAATGGCGATACCGGAACGAGCGGGATGTTTACGATCCATTCGAACCAAATTACCGTCACTACTCCCACCCCTGGTGAAGTCATTGCGGAGGGTACGCAAAACTTCCAGGTCACCTGGACCGGTGTGGGCATTGGCGCTCAAAAGACTATTGCGTTATCGCTCAATGGCGGCCAGACGTGGGATACGATCGGCACCATGACCGCCAACGTTTTTAGCTATTACTGGGCTGTACCGGATACTACTTCTACCACGGCGATTATCCGCATCACGGACACGAATGGCATGTCGGGGCAAAGCGGCGTCTTTACGATTAAATCGAATAGCGCCTTGGTCGTCGTTAATCCCGCGCTGGGTGCGGTGATCGCTGAAGGATTGCAGAACTATCAGATCACCTGGACCGGCATAGGGCTTGCCGCACTAAAGACCTTCGAGCTATCGCTTGATGGCGGTTCGACGTGGAGCCCGATCGGCACTATTACCACTAATGGCTTCACCTATAGCTGGAATGTTCCGAATACTGCTTCAACACAGGCCATGATCAGCATCACCGACGGCAATGGTGTTACGGGAGAGAGCGGTCTCTTCACCATCAAGGCAAATGCCGGCACTATCGTCATCTCCGATCCTGCAGCGGGAGAAGATGTCGATGGCGGTAGAGTGAACTATCCGATCAACTGGACCGCAACGAATGTCACGGCACCACTGACGCTGGATTATTCACTCGATGGCGGCCTGCACTGGACCTTGATCGGTGTCACGAGCACTGAAGGGGCGCTGTCATACTTATGGGCACTCGTGCCAAATGTAGCCACGACACAAGCGCTCGTCCGAATCACGGATGCTAATAGAGTGACCGGAATCAGCGGACTATTTACGATCACGACCGTCAAGGATAAAGGTACGATGAATACGCTTACCTTGAGCGGCTTGGATAGTAATAGCAACATCGGTAATGACCAGAACCTCGAAATTACCTGGACGTTCACCCCGCCCATCGGCACATCCGTCGATGTCGAGTATTCACTGGATTATACAACGACATGGCAGCCAATCGCGACTGTTCCCGTCACGGAATCGTCGAACTCAAACTCAACTGCGTGGCAGACAACGGCTACGGGCTACTACAATCCGGTGTTTATCAAGGTCACAAGCTCGTTGGGTATGACCTTGACATCGATTCCATTCTCCATCGGAACGGCCCCGTCATCGGTCGGTTCGAACACGGTCGGGAATGAATATTCGATCTCGAATTATCCGAATCCGGCGAGCGAACAAACGACGATCAACTTCGAGCTTCCGGTCCGGAGCGACGTTAAGCTCGTGGTGTGTGATAATCTCGGCCGCACGGTCGACGAAGCAACGGGGACCTTCGATGCCGGCACGCATACGATTCCCGTCAATACATCGCAGCTTACCAATGGCATCTATTCTTACACACTCATAGCTGGATCCACCAGACTGAGTGGCCGAATGAACGTCGTTCGATAAGCAGATATTCGCTGGTAGCCATTGGCGAAAGCCGCCAATGGCTAACGGCAACCATTTTTTACAACGTTTTAGGATTCACAATAATGTGCTTCCTTTTTACAAATACGATACAATGAGCAATTCAACATCAACACCGATCGCCACCGCGTCCTCGAATCCGAGCACTTCTACATCCAGCAACGGCCAGAAGTCCTCGACGCCGCAAAGCTCTTCGTCGAACGGCAATTCGCCATCGAACAGCAATTCGTCACCGAACAGCAATTCGTCACCGAACAGCAATTCGCCATCGAACAGCAATTCGTCCACGAACAGCAATTCGTCACCGAACAGCAATTCGTCCACGAACAGCAATTCGTCACCGAACAGCAATTCGTCCACGAAGAGCAATTCGTCACCGAACAGCAATTCGTCCACGAAGAGCAATTCGTCACCGAACAGCAATTCGTCCACGAACAGCAATTCGTCAACGAAGAGCAATCCGGTGGGGCATAGCAGCTCGACGCCACAAAATGTTGGCGGAGGTCAGATGAGTGAGACGAAGAAGAACGATGGCGTGAAAGAAAATAAAGATGTCACAGCTCGCTAAATTAGTGAGGTGGACGACACGCATCGTCGACGATGCAATTTTCCATCGTTCCTTTGGTCGCGGAAATTGGGAATGTTTCAAATGTAGAATTTGACCGTTTCCAATCTGTCAGCCTCGGATTAATTCGAGACAGGCACGCATCCCTCGATTCCTCGGGACCGTCGATGCTCGCGACAAAGTGCAAAAAGCTCCGCCCTATGGCGGGGCTTTTTACTCTTCCGAATTCGCGGTTTATACGATACTATTATGGAACAGAAAAATCAATCCGGGTCGGTAACGGCATCCGCATCTTCGCCGATGCTCCCTCCAATGGACCGCAAACGCGAAAGTTTGTTCGTTATCGCATACAGATTTTTTCCGAGGACCTTTTTAGTAAAGGGCATCGGTCTGACGTTCACAACCTCGCTCTATATTTATCACTATTTGCTCGTTAATGGGATCGATTCCATTTCGGAGCGCATATCGCTCACGGCCCTGATTGTGGCGGGAGTGCCAGTGATTTCGCTTTATCTCGTCACCCTTGCCAGGGCTCCGCGCATCAGACGGCGGGAAGAAAAGGAAGCAGCGCGGCTCCATCATATCGCGCAAGGAGACTGGAACGCCCTTAAAGCGAAAGAACACGAGGAAGAACAAAAAATTATCCGGCTCGAACAAGTGGCATCGGGAGATAAGAAAGAACGCCGGGTTAAAGACGAGAAAGACGATCAGCGCTGGGATGTCTTAACGGAGTCGCTCCGGCTCCAGAATGAAACCGTGGAATTAGCCTCTGAGGAACGGCTTCTCGTGGCTCAACAGGTGAAAGATCTTAAAGAGGAGGGCGAAATAATGCGCAAGGGGTTGGCCTCCGATGATCTGGAGGCGCGGCATATTAAGGACTTAAAAGAGGATAAGCGATGGGACATTCTCAACGAATCGCTCCGCCTTCAAAAGCAAACAGGAGAATTAGCCTCGGAAGAACGGCTCTTAGTTGCGCAACAAGTGAAGGATGTGAAGGACGAACGTGAGGTAGTGCGCATCGGATTAGCGCTGGACGATCTGAAAGCGCGAGATCTGAAAAATCGAAAAGAAGATGAGCGATGGGACTTGTTGAATGAGTCGCTCCGCCTCCAGAAAGAAACAATGGAATTAGCTTCCAAAGAACGGCTGATCGTGGCACAGCAGGTGAAAGATATTAAAGAGGAAGGCGAAGTGATGCGAAAAGGATTGGTCTCGGACGATTTGGAAGCGAGGCACATCAAGGAAAATAAAGAAGCTAAACGATGGGCTGTCCTCGATGAACGTTTGCGTATCCAGGAAGCTCGAAGTGAAGAACGCGAAAAACGGCAAATTCAACGAGATGAAGAACAGGTCCGGTTGCGGCAGGAAGATGAAGTCAAGGATAAATATGAGACGTTATTTGCCCGATACATGAGACATTCCGCGGGAAACAAATTACTTCAGGACGTGGCAGATGGGCTGGAGCCAATACCGGAAGATTGGCTCCTGGAGCAGCCGGAACTACGAAAGAATCCTGCACTTGCACAACTCCTCAAGCCGTATAACAAACGGTAACTATTATTATGTCATAAACGATTTTTATTTTTTTAACAATGATGCCAAACCCAGTGATTTTACTCCTTGCCGATGACGATACGGACGATTGCCTTTTTTTCAAAGACGCGTTGGACGAACTGCCGATCACGGTGGACCTTACGACCGTACACGATGGCGAGCAGCTCATGAAACTGCTCATCGAAAAAGCATTCGAGCCTCCGCCGCCGCACGTGCTTTTTCTTGACCTTAATATGCCCCGCAAGAACGGCTTCGAAGTCCTCGCGGAATTAAAGCTCGATGAGAAGTTAAAATACCTTCCCGTCATTATTTTTTCCACTTCTTACGAACCGGATGTGGCGAATCTGCTCTACAAAAAGGGAGCGCAATATTACATCCGCAAACCTGCGGACTTTTCACAGCTCAAAAAAGTAATTTATCAGGCATTATTACTTGCAACGGAAGATAATTCGACGCAACCACCAAAAGAAAACTTCGTGCTAAAAGGAGATTTAGAGGCCATACCATCATGAAAACAGCAAAAGTGACAACCTCCACCAGCATGGTTCCCCAAGAAGCGCTTCCTGCCAACAAGAAGAATTATGGAAATGGAAAAACGTCGGACCGGCTGATCATTGCGAACAAAGAACTCGCGTTTCAAAGCAACGAGAAAGCACAGCGGATCGCCGAGCTGACCCTTGCTAAGAAAGAGCTCGCGTTTCAAAACAAAGAGAAAGCGAAGCGGGCCGCAGAATTGAGTATCGCCAATAAGGAACTCGCGTTCCAGAACGATGAAAAAGAAAAACGCGCGGCCGAGTTGGGGATTGCGAATAAAGAGCTTGCCTATCAGGACGAAGAGAAGGAAAAACGGGCCGCGGAGTTAAACATCGCGAATAAAGAGCTTGCCTTCCAAAACAAGGAGAAAGAAAAACGAGCGGCGGAACTAAGCATCGCAAACAAAGAACTCGCGTTTCAAAACGATCAAAAGGAAAAAAGGGCCGAAGAATTAGTCGTTGCCAATAAAGAGCTGGCGTATCAGAACCAGGTAAAAGAAAAACGGGCGGCGGAGCTTGTCATTGCCAACGAAGAGCTTGCATTCCAAAACAAAGAAAAGGAAAAACGGGCGGCGGAACTAAACATTGCGAACATCGAGCTTGCCTATCAAAACGATGAGAAAGAAAAACGCGCGGCGGAGTTAGGCATCGCTAACCAGGAGCTTGCCTTCCAAAACGAGGAGAAAGAAAAACGCGCGGCGGAATCCCGCCTCGCGAATAAAGAACTCGCGTTCCAAAACAAGGAGAAAGAAAAACGCGCGGCGGAGTTGAGCATCGCCAATAGGGAACTTGCGTTTCAAAACGATCAAAAAGAAAAACGTGCAATGGAATTAGACATCGCCAACAAAGAGCTTGCCGTGCAAAACCAGGTTAAAGAAAAACGGGCGGCTGAATTAAATATCGCGAACATCGAGCTTGCCTTCCAAAATCATGAGAAAGAAAAGCGCGCCGCTGAGTTAAACATCGCGAACATCGAACTGGCCTATCAAAACGATGAGAAGGAAAAGCGAGCGGCGGAGCTGAGTATTGCCAATGATGAACTCGCCTTCCAAAACAATGAAAAAGAAAAAAGAGCGGAAGAATTAATTATTGCCAACAAGGAACTCGCCTTTCAAAACGACGAGAAGGAAAAACGAGCGGCCGAATTGATCGTCGCGAACAAGGAACTTGCCTTTCAAAATAACGAGAAAGAAAAACGGGCCGAGGAACTGAGCATCGCCAACAAAGAGCTGCTCGCATTCACATACGTGTCGAGCCACGATTTGCAGGAGCCGCTCCGCAAAATACAGACCTTCGTCAGCCGCATCCGCGATACCGAGAGCGCCAACCTTACCGATAAGGGCAAAGAGTTTTTCCGCAGAATACAGGAATCCTCGAAACGGATGCAAACGCTCATCGAGGACCTACTCGCATTTTCTCGTGTCAATACAGGAGAAAGAATCTTCGTGAGTACCGATCTTAAAAGTATCATCGAAGAAGTCGAGACCGAACTCAAGGAGAGCATCGAGGAAAAACACGCGATGATCGAGGTGAGCGAGGCCTGTCCGGTGAATGTCATTCGGTTTCAGTTCCGGCAGCTTATGCTCAACCTCATAGGGAACGCGCTAAAATTTTCACATCCTCAAGTCCCGCCTCACATCATCATTATGTGTAAGAATCAAACGGGCGGTGAACTAAACAACGAAAAACTTTCCGCTGAAAAAAAATATTGCCATATCACGGTGAGCGATAACGGCATTGGTTTCGAACCCAAATTTGCGGAACGCATTTTTGAAGTGTTCCAAAAACTCCACGATAAGGAAGAATATGCCGGCACCGGTATCGGTCTCGCCATCGTGAAAAAAATCGTGGAGAACCACAACGGCATCATCACTGCAACGAGCGAACTCGATAAAGGAGCGCGCTTCGATATCTACATACCTGCGTGATGGGCAGGCTCCTTAATCACGAAAAGAGATTACGATGGGGATAGAATTCATTCAGGCGGCATCCAGAAATAATTATATTTCTTGCCCAGAAGCTGTTACCTTTTGACTTTTCGTTGGTCTTATCCTAAAGGGGGATTGAATCCATGAATTGCAAACTTTGGTGTTTTATTACATTATTCGTTGCTATGATGCCGGGAGCGCTGTCAGGTCAGTGGCTAAGTACGAACGTTTCGAAGGAAATCGATGCGCTTGTGTCGGATGGCATTAACCTCTATGGAGCTGGATACGACACCGCGGTGTATCGCTCTACAAACGGGGGTGTGACTTGGTCCATTGTGGAGAATCAAGGCGGACCTGGGTACGCAAATGGCCTTTCAACGTCTGGAGGATTCCTCTACGCCTGTGCAAATACGGTTGCAGGAGTGTACCGCTCCTCCGATAGAGGGGCGACGTGGAAATTCCTAAATCGGGGCTTAAACGATGACTGGGCTATTTCGATCGCCGCACAGGGCCCGATCGTCTATGTGGGAGAAGGAGATACAAAGATCTTTCGTTCAACGGATAGCGGCGAGACATGGATGGAATCCGATAAAGGGATGGATGGCGGATTTGTCACAGCCCTTCAAATTGTAGGGAGCTACGTTTTCGCGGGCACGGGAAGCAACGGGATCTATCGTTCTTCCGATAGTGGTGTTAGTTGGCATTCCGTAAACAATGGGATACCAGCAGAGAGCGTTTGGACTATTGCCCAAGTGGATAGTGTGTTATTTGCGGGAATTGAGAATGGCTCTGCGCTGTATGGCGAGGTCTATCGATCTTCCGATCGAGGGAATAATTGGGTTGCATGTAGCAATGGCTGGACCGGTTACGGTTGTGCCAGCCTCTTCGCTTTTCAGCATGGGGTGTTTGCGGGAACATTGAACGGAGTAGAATACTCAGATGATCTCGGAGGATCCTGGAGTGGAGTTGGTAGCGGTATCTTTTTCGTCACGGCTTTTGCAGCACAGGATGGGAATTTGTTAGTGGGAACAGAAAAGAACGGTATATACCGAATGCCGTTGTCAGAGTTGAGCGTTTCAAAGAGGAACAGACCGGGACCGATTTTTCAAATCGATCAAAATTACCCTAACCCTATTAACTCTAAAACGACATTCTCCTTCATTATTACGCATAACAGCACTGTCACAATTACCATCATTGACCCAGCTGGCCGCGAAACGATGCTTTTTCCTTTGCAGGAGATGGATGCAGGTGCACATGAGATCACCTGCGATTTCAGCAAATTTCCCGCAGGGATATATGCATATCGCCTTACCGCCGACGGCGAAAGCTTGGTAAGGAAGATGGCGGTTATTCATTAACGTACTCGCTTTTGCTGCGGGACGTCGGATGAGTGGGTTGAGTTAGAGGCTCTGCTTGTCCAGCGGCAACTTAAAAACAAAGTGGGAGAATTATGAACAAAAAATTCATAATTGGCCTAAAACGCTCAAAAATGCCGATATTCATGAAGCACAAACGTGTGTTTAGCTGTTTTCCAGAAGAGACAAGCGAAAATGTGTTATATTTGTACGAAAAACTAACAGAGGGTAAACGCACCCTGTAACGGAGTTTTTCAATGGCTAAAAACACTCGCTCTCGTTCTACTAAAAATTTAAGTACCCTTCCGGAAAAAATTCTCGCCGCCGAAGGCATTACCTACGACGATGTCCTGCTCGTCCCGGCGCATAGCATCGTGCTTCCGCGCAATGTCGATACTTCGACCTGGCTGACGAAGCGCATCCGGCTTTCGATCCCGCTAATGTCGAGCGCGATGGATACCGTAACCGAATCCGCGATGGCGATTGGGCTGGCGCGGGAAGGCGGAATCGGCATCATCCATAAAAACCTTTCGATCGACCGGCAGGCGGAAGAAGTCGATATTGTGAAGCGTTCGGAGAGCGGGATGATCCTGAAGCCTATCACGCTCACGCCGGACCGCTCGCTGCGGGATGCGTTGCTGCTTATGCGGAAATATCATATTTCGGGCATTCCCATCATTAACGAAAGCGGGCATCTCGCCGGCATCATCACCGATCGCGATATTCGCTTCGAGTCGGAGTTGGATCGCTCGGTCGATGAAATCATGACCAAAGAAAATGTGGTGACCGCGCCGCTCGGCACCACGCTCGAACAGGCCGAGGCAATTTTGCAGCGAAATAAAATCGAGAAGCTGCCCGTTGTCGATAAGTCCGGCAAGTTGCGGGGCCTCATGACGTTCAAGGATATTCAAAAGAAGAAGCGGTTCCCACTCGCCGCCAAAGATTCTGGCGGAAGGCTCGTCTGCGGCGCGGCGTTAGGCGTGGCGGAAAATACAGTGGCTCGCGCCGAGGCGTTGGTTGGCGCGCAAGTCGATGTCGTTATTGTCGATACGGCGCATGGGCATTCGCAGGGCGTGCTCGATATGGTGCGAAAGCTGAAAAGCGCGTTTCCAAAGCTGGAGGTCATTGCCGGCAACATCGCGACGGCCGAAGGTGCCCTTGCGCTCGTGAAGGCCGGCGCGGATGCGGTGAAAGTTGGCGTCGGACCTGGCTCGATTTGCACGACGCGGATTGTGGCGGGCGTTGGCGTGCCGCAGCTTACCGCAATTATAGAAGCGGCCCGGGCCCTGAAAAAGAGCGGAATCCCCGTGATCGCCGATGGCGGCATCAAACAGACGGGCGATATTCCAAAAGCGCTCGCCGCCGGAGCTTCGACGGTGATGATCGGCAGTCTGTTCGCGGGACTCGAAGAATCGCCGGGAGAAAAAGTATTTCTCGAAGGTCGGACGTTCAAAACCTATCGCGGAATGGGTTCACTTTCCGCAATGGCCCAAGGCGCGGCGGATCGTTATTTCCAGGATGCCGAAGAAGGATTGCAAAAGTTGGTTCCCGAGGGTATCGAGGGCCGCGTCCCGTTTCGTGGCGCGCTTTCGGAGACGGTCTATCAAATGATTGGCGGCCTCCGGAGCGCAATGGGCTATACGGGCTGCGCGACCGTTCGGGATTTACAGGAGCGCGCGCAGTTCGTTCGCATTTCGAGCGCCTCTTTCCGCGAATCTCATCCGCATGATGTGACGATCACGAAAGAAGCGCCGAATTATCATTTGTGAACCTTGGCATAGCACACTTCGAAATATTCGCTCGCGTCTGTCCACCATTTTCGTACTTCGAAGCCGCTTTTTTCCAAAATTGTCTGAAATGCTTCGGGGGCATATTTATAGGAATATTCGGTGATGATATGCTCGCCTTTGGTTAAATATATTTCCCCGCCATCGAGGGAAAAAATTAATGGTTTTTTGGCAACTAAGTGCATTTCGATACGGCTTTCACGCTCATTGAAAAATGCGGAATGCTCAAAATCATCTGGTGAAATTTGAAGGGCGAATTCTTCCGCGATGCGTTCGATCAAATGGAGATTGAACCTCGCCGTGATGCCGAGTTTGTCGTTGTATGCAGCCTCGAGAACGGAACGATCCTTTACGCGGTCGAAGCCGATGAGGAGCGATCCTCGAGAGCCGGAGAGCAACGCGGCGTTTCGCAAAAACGCGACTGCTTCCTTAGGCTCGAAATTGCCGATTGTCGAGCCAGGAAAGAAAATGACCTGCTGCCCATCGCCATCGGTGACGGGCGGCAGGATGAGCGAGTCCGTATAATCGGCCCAGAGCGGCTGAATATCGAGCGTAGGGAACTCCTTCGCGAGTTCGTGCGAAGCATGATCGAGTTGCTCGCGCGAAATGTCGATGGGAATATAGGCGCGCGGCACGTCGAGCGCTTCGAGGAGCATTCTGGTCTTGACACCGGCGCCCGTGCCGAATTCGATCACGAGCGCATTCGGCCCAATAAGCGCGGCCATTTCCGGAAGATGAGCGCGAAAGATCGAGATTTCCGTTCGAGTAAGATAATACTCATCTAAGCCCGTGATGGCTTCGAAAAGCCTCGAACCATGCTCATCGTAAAAGAGCTTGCTGGGGATGCGCTTCGGCGATTGTGAAAGGCCCTCGATCACTTCGCGCTTGAAGTCCGCCGCGGCAGTATCGACGTCGGGATTTATGGAGTTAATCAAATGGTTGAAAATAGAGCTGTGAAAACGCACCTTTGCATTCCATAAATCCACGACGTTCCGCCTCTGCATTTATTTTAAGATTTTCCACCCCTACGATGCGCACCATTCGCGTTGCTTCGACTTCCTTCCTGATGGAAGATGAGCCGCATACGATCGAATTTAATCTCGATCGCGCGGCAAAATATATTCGCGAAGCCAGCGAAGCCGGAGCGCACATCGTCTGTTTGCCGGAAACGGTTACGACGAATGGGGTCTCGTTTTCCGATGAAGTGGACATTGGTTGGACGAAGTATTTTTCCGAAGTGGCGCGAAAAAATTCGATTGCTATCGTCGCACCGTTTTATGCTACTGATCACGATAGCATCTTCAATCAGGCTACCGTCTTCAATGCCGACGGTAAACAAATCGGATATTACCGCAAAGCGCAGCCGACCGGCTTGGAAGCAAAATGGATCACGCCCGGCAATGAGTTCCCTATTATCGATCTCGGCTTCGCGCGAATTGCGGTTATGATCTGCATGGATATTTATTTTCCGGAGATCGCGCGGATTTATGCGATGAAAGGCGCGGAAATCCTCTTCTGGCCCACCACCACTCATGGTCCGACGCAAAGCGGACTTCTTGCGCAACTTCAATCGCGTGCGATCGACAATTCGATTTACATAGTCGAATCGAATCTCGTGGGGCATCCGCCGTATGCGCCTTATAGCGGCCGATTTTATCCCGGCAATGCTCGCATCGTCGATTTTAACGGCGACATTATCGCTCAAACGGGCCGCCGCGATGGGCTTGCGGTGTGTGACATCGACTTGGACGAGCGACGGCAAACTTCGAGCGTTGTGCTCATTCACGATCCCGACGATACCCGCGCCGATCTGGAATCGCTGACGAGAATGGATTTGTACGCGAAGGAATATGCAAAAATAGCCGAGCATCAATCACGATTTTACGATACTCTTACAATCAAATGAGGTACTTTTCGACCGTTCTTGTCCTTGCGCTGCCGTTACTTTTTGGTTGCGGCCACGAGCAGAGCGTCGCGCCGGGCACGGTGCATCTCAAGCTCGTCCATTTTTATCTCGATCAAAAAGATGCATGGCAGCATGATGTAGTCGATCCGTTTATGAAGGCGCATCCGAAAATCGACGTGGAAGTCGAGGCGATTCCGTATGGACTCTATACTGCCAAAATCGAATCGGCGGCGGCAAGCGGCAGTTCGATCGGCGATGTCGTTGTGATCGACGATTGGTTTGGGCAGGAACTCTTCCAACGCAACTATACCATTCCGCTCGATTCGTTTTTTCATCGCGATTTAAACGACAGCGATTTCTTCACTCAGTTTTTTACCGTGTGGAGAAAGGGAAATGTTGCAACGGGGCCGCTCATGGCAATGCCTGCTTCCGGCGGCGTGACGGCACTCTTTTATAATAAGGATCTTTTCGATAAAGCCGGTGTAAAATATCCCGATTCTACGTGGACGTATGCGGACTTATTGAACGCGGCACGAAAGCTTACAAATAATGACGCCGATCCCGCGAAGAAAACCTGGGGCATTCTACTCGATGATGGTAATTTCACCGGCATCGACACGTATATCTATTCCAACGGCGGCAAAATCCTGACCGACGATAAAATGCACAGTGCCATGATGGAGCCGGCCACGCTCGCGGCCATGCAATCCTATGTCGATCTGGTTCAAAAGGAGCACGTCGCGCCGCCGCCCGACCCTTCGCAAATGCTCGAACAGCAGTTCCTGCTTGGGCATGCGGGGATGATGCTGCATATCGATTATGCAAAGACCGCGCTTGCGCATGCCACCTTCCGTTGGGATGTTGCCGCGCCGCCGCGTGGCTCGGCGGGGTTGATGGACCGGCAGAATGGGCAGGCCTTTGGCATCGTGCGCACGTGCCCGGAACCCGATTCCGCGTGGGAACTGATTAAATGGATCGTCACGCTGCCGCCGAAGCGAGGAATCAATCGACTTTTTTCCTCCGCCATGCCGCTGTATAAACCGCTCGCCTATTCGAGCGATTTTTTGGATGGCGCGCCGAAGTGCAACCGGCGCTCGCTCCTCGACATTAATAATTATGGGCATCTCTTCACGCTCATCACGCCCGGCTGGCAGGAATGGCGCGATCACGGATTTATCCCGAACATGCAGGACATGCTCGCAGGCCGCACGTCCGTTCACGATGGTTGCGCCGCGATCGATAAGATGATCAATGAGGTGCTTGCACGAAATCGAACGAATCCGTGAAATCGCGCGCTGCCTATCTCTACCTGCTTCCCATTCTCATCGGCCTTACTGTCTTTACGGTGGGACCGGTCCTCGCGTCGCTCGGTCTTTCGTTCACCCATTATGAGATGGGCGAGGCTCCGAAATTTATCGGCATCGCGAATTACTCCGAGCTACTCCATTCCGATTTATTCTGGCGCGTTGTTCAGAATACATGCTATTATGTGATCCTCTACGTTCCCGTAAGTATAATCGCTTCCCTCTCACTCGCATTACTCATCGAGAAGCGCGTGAGCGGCATTGGATTTTTTCGAACGGTTTATTTTTTACCGGTCGTCACTTCCATCGTGGCCGCGGCCATTATTTGGTCGTGGGTATATAATAGCGACGTTGGCCTGCTCAATTATCTCCTCTCGTTTATAGGGATAGACGGGCCAAAATGGCTGCAAGATCCGCATTGGGCACTCCCCGCGATCGCAATGATGAGCGTGTGGAAAAATGCGGGATATAACATGATGATCTTCCTCGCGGGTCTATCGAGCATTCCGAAAGATTATCACGAGGCCGCGCGGCTGGATGGATCGGGCGCGTGGAACCGCTTTCGGCATATTACATTGCCGCTTCTTTCTCCAGTAACCTTTTTTGTGCTGGTCGTCACTACGATCGGCGCTTTCCAGGTTTTCGAGCAAACGTTTGTGATGACAAACGGCGGCCCGGGAGTTTCGACGCTCACGCTTAGTTATTACATTTGGCAAATGGCCTTCAAGTTTTTTAATTTAGGCGGCGCGAGCGCAGTCGGATATGTGTTTTTCGTATTAGTGCTGGCGGTTACCGCATTGCAATTTCTCGCGCGCCGCCGGTGGGTATTCCAGCAATGAAGAAAACGCTTCGCTATCTCCTTCTCGCGATTGTAGCCGCGCTCATGCTCGCGCCATTTTTGTGGATGGTCATAACGTCGCTCGAGTCGCCGGAAGCGCTCATTCAATTTCCACCAAAGCTTATTCCCTCTCCGCCGCGCTTTTCGAATTACGCCACGGTCTTTCGCGAACTGCCGATCGGGACCTTTTTCTATAACTCTGTTAAGATTTCCGTGCTCGGCACCGTCGGTGAATTGATGGCTGCTTCGCTCGCGGCCTTTGCCTTCGCGCAAATGGAGTTTCGCGGCAAGCGCGTAATCTTCGCGGTGCTGCTTTCGACGATGATGATCCCATTTCAGGTCACGATGGTGCCGGTTTACGTCATCATGCGCTATCTGGGTTGGCTCGATAGCCATGCATCCCTTATCGTCCCGCACTTTTTCGGCGGTGCATTTGCTTCGGGCGCGTTCGGCGTATTTTTGCTTCGGCAATTTTTCGAGTCGGTTCCGAAGGAATTGGAGGATGCTTCGCGCATCGACGGCGCGAGCCGCTTTCGATTTTTCCTCACTATTCTCTTGCCGCTTTCGAAGCCCGCGCTCGCGGTGCTTTCCCTGTTTGTCTTTATGGGCATCTGGAACGATTTGCTCACGCCAGTGCTCTTTCTTTCGAGCGAGGACAAAATGCCGCTTCCGTTCGGGCTTGCGGTATTGCAAAACGTGCAGCACACGTTTCGTTACGATTTGCTGATGGCCGGAACGCTCGTGAGCGTCGTGCCCATCGTGCTGGCGTACATTTTCGCGCAGCGACATGTTACAAATTCATTCCTCAAAGCGGGGTTAAAAGGATAATGGCGAATAGCAACCTCACAATCGACCGCGCCATCCTGCGCCAGGTTCGCATTCCGATGCGCGAGCCTTTTCGCATCTCGAATGGCATTGTGCGGGATAAAGAGAGTATTGTGATCGAACTTTATTCCGGGGACCGCGTGGGCTATGGCGAAGCTTCGCCGATGAGCGGATCGTTTTATTCGAGCGAAACGCCGGAGAGTACCTGGCATGCACTGGCGAACGATCTCGTCCCCGATCTTCTCCCTCGCACTATTCCGAATCCCGTCGAATATGCGGAATTGCTCGATAGCTACGTGCGCGAACCATTCGCGCGCGCGGGCATGGAATGCGCGGTATGGGATTTATTTGCAACGAGTCTTGAAACAACGATTCGGGAACTGCTTGGGGCGCCTATGGGCGATATTGCATCGGGACTCGCGGTTGGAATTTATGATTCCATCGAAGAACTGCTCGAACGAATTGCATTTTATCTTCAGGATGGTTACCGGCGTGTGAAAATTAAGATCGCACCCGGATGGGATTTGGACCCACTCCGAGCGGTCCGCGACCGGTTTGGAAATATCCCGCTCATGGTCGATGCGAACGGCGCCTATCGTTTTTCCGAGCATGCCGAGCTGCTCCGTTTACTCGATACTTTCGATTTGATAATGATCGAGCAGCCTCTGGCTGCCGATGCGCTCGCGGACTTAGCAGAGCTCGCGCGGAGCATGAAAACTCCGATCTGTCTTGATGAATCAGCGGATTCTCTGAGCGCGCTCGAAGAGATTATCCGTCTTCAACCACCCCCTAACCCCCGCCTTGAAAAGGCGGGGGGATTTATTATCAACATTAAAGTCCAACGCGTGGGCGGTTTATGGAATGCAAAAAAAATGCATGACCGCGCGTGCGAAGCAGGCCTGAGATGCTGGCTCGGCACCATGCCGGAGCTTGGCATCGCGAGCGCGCAGGCACTCGCGATTGCAACACTGCCCGGTTTTGTTTACCCGACCGACATCGAAGCGAGCAGCCGTTGGTTCAAAGATGATATTATCGACCCGCCAATCGCAATCAGCCGCGAGGGATTTATTGTTTATCCAGAACGTGGTTATCGAATGAACCGAGAGAAATTAATGCACTACACAATAGAACAGCGAGAATTTCAGAAATGAACGCACGAGACCTCAAAGAGCAACTCCATCACCGGCTCATTCCGGCGATGCCCGTGCCCTTCACGAGCGAGCGTATCATTCATCATGATTCGCACGTCCACATGGCGGAGTATATGTCCGATATGCCGATCGGCGGCGTGGCCGTATGGGCGCACACGGGCCGCGGACTGCTGCTCACCGAGGAAGAGCGCGCGGAAGTCCTTACACATTGGAGAGAATCATTACCAGATCGCATCATCGTCGCGGGCGCGGGATCACGCGAGATGGCGGAGCACGCCAAGTCGCTCGGTGCGGACGCGATTCTCTGCCACCCGCCAACGCATTTGCGTGGGCAGGCCGATGAAGCTATCATCGATTATCATCACGAACTTTCGCGAGTCGGCCTGCCGCTCATTCTCTTTTATCTCTATGAAGCGGCGGGAGGCATCAACTACTCGCCGCAACTTCTCCGCAAACTCTTCGCGCTGCCGAATGTCATCGGCGTTAAGATCGCCACGCTCGATAGCGTGATGACGTTTCAAACGCTGGCAGCCTTTATCAAATCCGAGTTTCCGTCGAAGCTTCTTATCACTGGTGAAGACCGCTTCCTCGGCTACTCGCTCATGATGGGCGCGGATGCCGCGCTCGTCGGCATGGGCGCGGCGCTCACCGCGCTACAGGCTGAGATGATGCACGCATTATACGCGCAGGATTTCGACCGATTTCTCTACCAATCGAAATTCGTCGATCAGTTTGCAATGGCGACGTTTACGAATCCGATGGAAGGCTACATCAGCCGAATGCTCTACACGCTCTCCTGGCTCGGAGTTGTTTCGCCGGAAGCCATTTACGATCCCTGGGGTCCGGGGTTGCCGGAAGAAGAAATCGAGAAGGTTGGCGATTTTCTCACCGCACTACCGATGGAAGTAAAGCGATAATGGACTGGCGCTCGATAATTCGTGGGGACTACGAACGCTTCGCGCACGGCCTTCCGCGGCCGCTGGAGGATTACGTTCTCGACACGTTTGGAATTTCTCTGGCCAGCGAATATGCCGGGCTCCCGATAAAGAATCCGTTCGGCAAAGCATCGGGCCAGCTTTCCTTGAATGCGAATCAAGTGGAACGCGATGCCGAAGCGGGACTTGGGTTCGTTGTGCTCAAAACGCTGATCGCGGAGGACGAAACCGGCGCACAGTCCATGAAGGCATGGGCGATTCCCGCCACGAAAATGACCGTCGAAGAGATTACGGGCACGCGAGAAGCCGTCCGAGATGAGCCTGGATGGACCGTGACCTGGAAGGGCCGCGGATGGAGCGAGAGTTTCGAAGCCTATCGCGAGTTTTTTGACCGCGCGATCGAGATTGGTATGCGAGCGAAAATGCTCGTCATACCCTCCGTAAAATATCATTTGCCGAAACCGGGTGAGATACTTTGGAGAACGGACGAATATGAATTCACAACCACGCAGCTCCACAAGATTTGGAAAAAGCATCGGCGCGAGCCGATGCCGCTCGAAAAAGATTTTTCTCCCACGCTTGCCGGCGATAGGAATTTTTCGCGCGAACAAGAAAATATCGTAAACTGGCTTCGGACCGTGCCACGCCTGATTAAAGCAACAACCGCCGGCAACGATGTCCGGCTGGGCCTAAAGATTTTCAACGCCACGTTTTCCGATGAGTTTCAACGAGAGATGCTGGATGTTTGTGAAGGGAACGAGCCGCGCGCGGACTATATCGTCTATGGCAACCGCTTGTTCGATCCGGAAAAAAGTTATGAAGGCACGCGTGGGGTAGCTTATGGTGGGCCGGATTTGAGCGACCGCAATTTTTCCATTCTTACGAATTGGCATCACACCCTGCCACTTTCGGCGACGGGCAATATCACGACCGGCAGGATCGCATTCGAATATCTGAAGCGCGGCGCGACCTCGTTTCAAATGCATACCCTCTTTCAGCTTCCGGATTCCGAATTTGCCATGAAGCGCGGCACGCGGATGACCGATCATCCGCTGCGCACGGAGCGGGCGCTCCACCGGCTGCTTTTTCATCCCGAGCATGGCTTTCTTGCGGCAGTGCTCGCGGAACAGGAAATACGCGAGTGGCCAACGGAGATGAGCATTCCCGAGATCGCAAAATGTAGCGCAAACTTCAGTTTGCGACCCCTCCACCGGGTCGCAAACTGAAGTTTGCGCTACACGGCGGGAACATAACGCGCTCCCAAAGTTTTACCGCACTGGCATTTGGGCGGGATAGCTACCGCCTCGTCATTTTCCTCGAAATTCACACACGTTTATCTGGATTTTCCTTCGTGAAAAAAAATCGCGCTAAGATCATCATTATTCTGCTCTTCATTATCGGGGCAGTCTATGCGCTCTATCCTACTTATCGATCGCAGACTCTCAAAAGCGAGGAGAACCAATTTGGTAACACCCCGCAGGATTCCATCAAGCGCGTAGCATGGGAAAATGCGAACGGCCAGGATTTGAAAGACGCCGATGCGAAAGCCATCAAGCTCGGCCTCGATTTGCGCGGCGGAATTTACGTCACGATGGAGGTCAATGTCCTGAAATTTATCGACGAGCAGGCGCTACAAAAAGACGATATTTTTCAGCAGGTCATGGATGCGACGACGAAAGAAGAAGCCACAAGCGAGGCTCCCGTCGTGCCGATGTTTGTCCAGAACTTCGATCAGATCGCGAAACCGAAGGGCAAATCCCTTGCAAATTATTTCTATTTTAGCGATGCCGGCAACGGCGATGACGCCGCCATTCAGGCCGCGCTCCAAAAGGGCGCCGATGAAGCGGTCGATCGCGCCATCGAGATCATCCGTAACCGTATCGACCAATTCGGTCTCACGGAGCCGACGATTCAGAAAGAAGGCACGCGCCGCATTATCATCGAACTTCCCGGCGTCGGCAACCCCACACAGGTTCATCAGCTGTTGCAGGGAACGGCGGAACTTGAATTCCGCCTGTTGAAGGACCCGCAGATCGTTAAGAATGTGCTCGACCGCATCGACCAGCATTTACGGGGCGATACCACGCTCTCGAACGTGGCCGCTGCCGATACCGCAAAAGCCGATACCACGAAAGCCATAGCGGCAACGCCCATCGATACCTCAAAAGCGCTTCCCGATACCGGGAAAAAATCGGAAGCATCGAAGAAAGATACCTCTGCCAAAGCGACCGCTGCGCTCACTCCGGCCGATTCCGCCGCGCGAGCCGATTCCATCGCCGAGATCGGCATGACACAGCAGCAGAAATATGCGCACTTCGTAAAGACGCATCCTTTTACCTCGATTCTTATGAAGGGGATGAGCCAGCAAAGCGGCGATATTTACGTTACAGAACCCGACCGCCAGCTTATCAAAAGCATTCTCGACCGGCCGGATGTGAAACCGCTCTATGCAGACGAAATGGCCTTCATGTTCAGCCGCCCGCTTCCGGCCGGGAAGAATAATAACGTGTATCAACTGTATTTTCTGGATGCCCAACCGGAGCTTACCGGCAAAGTCATTACGGATGCCCAGTCGGATGTCGATCAATCCAGCGGCCGGCCCGAAGTGAACATGCAGATGGATGACGAGGGCACGCGCGTCTGGCGCCGCGTGACGCACGCGAACATCGGCAAACAGATCGCCATCGT
>Ga0307374_10004904_pt1 | contig 22010 bp, 22 predicted proteins | sample OX3MG_FD_202532 | JGI IMG/M metagenome (GOLD analysis project Ga0307374, IMG submission 202532) | Soil microbial communities from Risofladan, Vaasa, Finland - OX-3 | ecosystem: Environmental > Terrestrial > Soil > Coastal area > Acid sulfate soil | place: Finland: Risofladan, Vaasa | collected...
GCGTCCACGCGAGGTCGGCGGTAGTCTCCGTCAACACGCCCGGGGTGTTGGTGACCCAGACGCCGCGCTCCGTGGCCGCCGGAACGTCGACGTTGTCGTAGCCCACCGCCACGTTGGCCACGACGCGAACGTCGGGGCAGATGTCGAGCAGCGCCCCGTCCACGCGGTCGGTGAGCAACGTCACCAGCGCCATGCACCCCTTGGCACGCTCGGCAATCTCCGTCGGGGAGAGCGGGCGGTCGGCGCGGTTGACGTCCACGTCGTACGCGCTCGCCAGGCGCTCGATGCCCGCCTCCGGAATCACACGCGTAACGAATGCCTTGGGTCGTTCCATGGCGGAACCTCCCTCCTCGTCGTCGGAAACGCTGAACCGCACTTTTCGGAGGCCGAGTCCGCCTCCTGCACCGCCGCGCCGCACCGGCTTCCGGAGGGCCGCCACGACGGCCAAGCGAACACGCCCCGCCTATGACTCCCATGAAGCCGTGGCAGTTGCTCGCGCTCCTGGCGCTCGTGATTCTCGCCATCCTCTTTCTCGCTCGCTATAGCCGCTCGCTCGAGGAGCACCGGAGCTCCTCGCACCACCCGATCGCGGCGGCACGCTTGGAGCAGAGCGTGAGCTGGGTACAGGAGTAGTCGTGCAAACGCAATTCGACTTCGGGATCTTCAAGAGCTACGACATTCGGGGCATCTATCCGACGCAGCTCAACGACGAGCTCGCGTATCGGCTCGGCCGCGCCTTCGCGGCGTTTCTGCTGGCGGGGAACGAGGCGGCGCGCCCGTTGACCGTCGCCGTCGGCCGCGACATGCGGACCAGCGGACCCGCGCTCTCGCAGGCGTTCACGCGAGGGCTGGTGGAGCAGGGCGTCGACGTGGTCGACGTCGGCGAGGTCTCGACCGACGCCATCTACTTCGCGGTGGGGAAATACGGCCTCGACGGCGGGGCGATGATCACCGCATCCCACAACCCCAAGGAGTACAACGGCTTCAAGCTCTGCCGCGAGGAGGCGATCGCGCTCTCGTCCAAGGAAGGCCTCGAGGATATTCGCGCGACGATCGAGCACGGCGTCTATCCGGCGCCGGCTCGCGCCGGGGCGGTCTCGAGCCGCGACATCCTCGACGACTTCGCGGCGCACTGCCTCTCGTTCGTCGACGCCTCCAAGATCAAGCCGTTCAAGATCGCCATCGACTGCGGCAACGGCATGGGCGGAAAGACCGTTCCCTACGTCTTCCGGCATCTGCCCTGCACGGTGATCCCGCTGTACTTCGAGCTCGACGGCTCCTTTCCGCACCACCCACCGAGTCCGATCGAGCCGGAGAACATGGTCGACGTCCAACGCGCCGTGCTCGAGCACGGCTGCGACCTGGGCGTGGCGTTCGACGGCGACGCCGATCGCATGTTCGTGGTGGACGAGAAGGGCGAGCTCATCGGCGGAGGAACGGTGACCGCGCTCGTGGCCGAGAACGAGCTGCGCAAGCACCCCGGTGCGAAGATCCTCTACAACCTCATCTGCAGCCGCAGCGTGCCGGAATGGATCGCGCGTCACGGCGGCGTGCCGTTGCGCTCGCAAGTGGGGCACTCGCTGATCAAGGCGACCATGCGCAAAGAGGACGTGGTCTTTGGCGGCGAGCATTCCGGGCACTTCTACTTCCGGGACAATTGGTACGCAGACAGCGGCATGATCGCGCTGCTCGAGTGCCTGGAGGTATTCTCCAATGCCGGCAAGCCCGTCAGCGCGGTGGTGGCGCCGTTGCAGCAGCGCTCGCAGTCGGGCGAGATCAATAGCGTCGTCGCCGACATCCCCGGCAAGCTGGCGGAGATCGAGCGAGCGTATGCCGACGGCGCGATCGACCATCTGGACGGCGTCACCGTGCAGTACGATCACTGGTGGTTCAACGTGCGCCCGTCGAACACCGAGCCCTTGCTGCGCCTCAACCTTGAGGCGGACGACCGCACCACGATGGAACGCAAGCGCGACGACGTGCTCGCGCTGATCCGAGCGTAGGGCGGCAGCGGCCGGCGATGGCGATGGAGCGCGTGCGCCGTGAGGTGCGCCTTCCGGACGCGTGGAGCGTCGAGGATTTCGAACGCGCGCTGCATCGCTTCGTGGAGCTCTACGGACGCCGCCCGGAGATCATCTTTGGCGCGCCCGCCGTGCTCGAGCGCTTCTGCCGATATTATGAGAGGAGCCCGGAGAGGGCCTACGGCGGCTCGCCCCAGTTCGAGGGCATCCCATTGCACGCCGCGATCCTCCCACCCGACGTCGTCGCCTTCGAAGGGGAGGTCGACGAGGAGATCTTGGGTGACTGGTAACGAAAGAGACGCGATGTCCGACACGATGACGATCGGTCCTGCCCGGTTGGCCCTGGGCGACGGCGGAAGCATGCACGGCCGCTTGGTCATCAGGGCAGGCAAGATCGCCGAGGTCTTGGAGGGAGCGGGGCCAACCGACGTTCCCATCCCCGCCGGCGCAACGATCTCGCCCGGCCTGATCGACATCCACACGAACGGCGCAGACGATCACCTGTTCAACCGCGATCAGGCGGCGGCGGTGCGCGTCGCCTCGTCGTTCTACGCGCGCTGCGGCGCCACGGGCTTTGTGGCGTCGATCATGACCGCCCCGTGGGAGTCGATGCTGCATGCGGCCAACTCGGTCGCCGAGGCGGCCCATGAGCTGGAGGAGACCGGTCCCCTCGGGGCGCGTTGCCTCGGAGTCCAGTTCGAGGGACCGTTCCTCAACCCGAAGTTCCGGCGCGTCCATCGAGCCGAATGGCTCCTCCCCGCATCGATGGACCGCGTTCGGGCTGCCGTCGAAGCCTGTCGGGGCGCGCTCGTGATGATGGCCATGGCGCCCGAGGTTGAGGGCGTCGCCGACGCCGCTCGCTGGCTCCACGCGCAGGGCATCGTCTGCGCGGCGGCTCACACATCCGCGAAGTACGCCGAAGGGGTGCTGGCAATCGGTGTGGGCTTCCGCACGTTGACCCACGCCTTCAACGGCATGGGGCTCTTGGACCACCGCGATCCCTCGCTGCTGCCCGCCTTCATCGAGGACCCTCGCACCACGATCCAACTGATCTGCGACGGCAAGCACGTGGCGCCGCCCGTCGTGAACGTCCTCTACCGCGCGTGCGGCGACCAGCTCGTGGTGGCCACCGACAACATGCCCCCGGCCGGCCCCGACTACCGCGTGGAGGGCGGCGTGGTCCGCGCCGCCGACGGCACGATCGCCGGATCGGCCCTGCGCATCGACCAAGGCGTGCGCAACCTCATGGCCTTCGCCCGCATCCCCTTCGAGCGCGCCGTGGTCGCGGCCACCGCCGCTCCGGCCCGGACGTTGGGCCTGGAGCGCGAGATGGGCCTGTTGGCGCCCGGCAGGCGCGCTGACCTCGCCGTCTGGGATGCCGAGCATCACGTGGTCGCGACGCTCCTCGCGGGCACGCCCATCTACGGAGCCGAGTTCCTGCACGCCCGCGCCGCCTCGTAGACCGCCACCTCGTAGGCCGCTGCTGTGGGGGCGGGGAGCATGCCGCGCAAGGGGGGCTCCGAGGCGCGAGCGCACCCAGGATGGGGGAGCGAAGCGCGAGGGCAGCAGGAGCAGACAGGAGGTGCTGCGACGGGCGTCCCCCGGCGCGACATACTCCCCGCCCGCACGCGCCTGGGCACGCCCGCGGTCGCGCCGGGTCGTTCAGCGGAGAAACGAAGCGCTACGAGGCCTTCACGCTTCCTCCGAGGTACGCGGCGCGGACCTCTTCGGATGCGAGCAGGTTTGCCGCGGTGTCCTGCATCGTGATGTTCCCCGTCTCCAGAACGTACCCCCGATGCGCGATCTGGAGCGCCTGGCGCGCGTTCTGCTCGATCAGCAGGATCGTCACGCCGCGCTTGTTGATGTCGCGGATGATCCCGAAGATCGTCTGCACGAGCAACGGGGAGAGGCCCAGCGACGGCTCGTCGAGCAGGAGCACGTCGGGGCGGGACATGAGCGCCCGGCCGATCGCCAGCATCTGCTGCTCGCCGCCCGAGAGCGTTCCGCCTTTCTGGTGCACGCGCTCCTTGAGGCGGGGGAAGAAGCTGAAGACTTCCTCCATCGTCTCGGAGACCTCCGTTGCGCTCCTGCGCGTGAAGGCACCCAGCTGAAGGTTCTCCAGCACCGTCATCCGCGCGAAGATCCGCCGGCCTTCAGGTGACTGAATCAGGCGCCGCTGCACGATCTGATCCGGGCTTAGGCGCGTGATGTCCTGGCCCTGGTACAAGACGTGCCCGCGGGCCGGGCGCAGCAGGCCGCTGATCACGCGCAGCGTGGTGGTCTTGCCCGCTCCGTTGCTGCCGATGAGCGCGACGATCTCGCCCTTCTCAACGTGCAGGGAGACGCCGTGCAGGGCCTGGATGCGCCCGTAGAACGCATCGATATGGGTGAGCTCGAGGACCGCGGCCATTACGCGCTCGTCCCCAGGTAGGCCTCGATGACTTTGTCATCGGACCGGATCTGCTCCGGCGTGCCTTCGGCGATCTTCTCCCCGTGATCGAGGACCGCGATTCTCTCGCTGATGTTCATGACCAACCCCATGTCGTGCTCGATCAGGAAGACCGTCGTCCCACGATCGCGGATGGCCCGGATCAAGTCGACCAGCCCCTCCTTCTCGCGTGGATTCATGCCGGCCGCGGGCTCGTCCAACAGCAGCAGCTTCGGCTCACTCGCCAGCGCTCTGGCGATCTCCAGCCGGCGCTGATAGCCGTACGGCAGGTTGTGCGCGAAGTCGTCCGCATGGCGCTCGAGGCCCACGAAGCGCAGAAGCTCCATCGCCTGCTCGCGGACCCGTTTCTCCTCGGCCTTTTGCTTGGGCGTGTGGAGCAGGCTGTCCCAGAGCATGGCGGTCATTCGGACGTGGCGTCCGGCCATCACGTTCTCCAGCGCGCTCATGAACGCGAAGAGGCGGATGTTCTGGAACGTCCGCGCGATGCCGAGCTTGCAGACGTAATCCGGCTTCTTGCCCGCGATCTCCAGGCCGTCGAACTCGATGCCGCCCGAGGTCGGCACGTACAATCCGGTCACCAGATTGAACGCCGTCGATTTGCCTGCACCGTTGGGGCCGATCATGGCCGCGATCTGCCCCTGGTTGATCTCGTAGGAGACCTCTTTCACCGCCACCAAGCCGCCGAAAGCCTTGGTCACCTGCTTGAGCGCAAAGAACGCCATCACATGCTCTCCCGCGGCATGTCTTCATACTCGGCGTTCTCCGCCGCAATGACTGCCTTGTCGTCGTGCTCCTTGAGCTCGGCCTTGCGCTGCTCCGCCCCCCAGAGACCCTCCGGCTTGAAGAGCATGATGCAGACGAGGATGATGCCGTAGAGCATGAAGCGATACTGGGTGAAGTCGACGTGCAGACCCACCATCGCCACGAGGTTGCCGGCCTGAGGCAAGATGAAGAAGTTCAGCAGCGACAAGAGCGCCGAGCCCAGGACCACCCCCGGCAGCGACCCCATGCCTCCCAGAACGAGCATCGACAACACGGTGATGCTGACGTTGAACTTGAACTGATCCGGCGAGACCAGCGTCAGCAGCGAGGCATTCACCACGCCGGAGAGCCCCGAGAACGAGGCGCCCAGCGAGAACGCCGCGAGCTTCGCCGTCGTCGTGTTCACCCCCATGTGCGCGGCTGCGATCTCGTCCTCGCGAATCGCCATCCAGGCGCGTCCCAGGCGGCTGGTCCGCAGGTTGTTCGCGAACACCAGGCTGAGGGCAACGAGCACCAGCACCAGGTAGTAGTACGGCACCGGGTTGAGCCCGAAGTGATAGCCGAAGATCTTCGGCTGGTCGATCGCGCTGATGCCGTTGGGGCCGCCCGTGATCTTCTGCAGATTCAGGAACGTCTGCGGAACGATCTCTCCGAAGCCCAGGGTCACGATGGCCAGATAGTCGCCGCGCAGCCTCAGGGTCGGCGCGCCGAGGATGATGCCGAACAGCGCCGCGACGGCCGCGCTGACGAAGATCATCGGCCAGAAGGAAAAGTGCAGCCCGAACTGCGGGCTGGCCACCATGGCGTACGTGTACGAGCCGATTGCGAAGAACGCGGCGTACCCGAGGTCGAGCAGACCCGCGAATCCCACGACGATGTTCAGGCCGATCGCCAGCATCATGTAGACGCCGGCATTGACCAGGACGGTGATGTGCCCGCCGTTATGGTCGACCAAGGGGAGGAACGGCATGAACACGGCGAGCGCGATCATGACGATGTCGGCCGGCCGCAACTTCTTCTTCTTCTTGTTCATGCCTACACCTTATCGGGGAGTGCTTCCCCGAGCAGACCAGACGGACGGAAGATCAGCACGAGCACCAGAAGCAAGAACACCGCGACCGTCGCCCATTGCTGGGAGATGAATCCCGCCGTGAGCGACTCCACCATGCCGATGACGAATCCGCCGAGCATGGCACCCGCGACGTTTCCGATGCCGCCGAGCACCGCTGCGGTGAAGGCCTTGAGACCTGCCTCGAATCCGTTGTAGAACCACGTCGAGCCGTAGTAGACGCCGCTGACGAAGCCGCCGGCCCCTGCCAGGGCACTGCCGATGAAGAACGTGAGCGCGATCGTCATGTTGATGTTGATGCCCATGAGCTGCGCCGCGTCACGATCCTGCGCCGTCGCCCGCATCGCCTTGCCGAGCCGCGTATTGTAGATGAAGGTCTGCAGCACGACCATCATCGTGATCGCGGTCCCGACGACCAGCAGCTCGTTCGACTGGACGATGATGCCGCCCAGCGTCCAGGTGACGTTGGGGACGATCGAGGGGAACGGGATGGGCGAGGGCCCTTGCCAGAGCTGCATCACGTTCTCGAGGATGAACGATGCGCCGATGGCCGTGATCAGCGGGGCCAGGCGCGGGGCGTTCCGCAAGCGCCGGTATGCCAAGCGCTCCAAGAGCATGCCGACGACACCGCACAGCAGCATCGCCGCGACAACGGTGAGGGTGATGACGCCGAAGAGGGGCCAGCCGCTCAGCTGCCCGCTGGCATCCAATAAGCCGATGACGGCGATCGAGAAGAACGATCCCATCGTGTAGACGTCGCCGTGTGCGAAGTTGATCAGCTCGATGATGCCGTAGACCATCGTGTAGCCGATCGCGATCAACGCGTAGATCCCCCCCAGCGAGATGCCGTTGATCACCTGTTGAATGAACGTTTCCAAGGTTGTCTCTCTCCTGAAGGCACGACCGGGGCGGGCTATACGGTATAGCCCGCCCCAACCGGCAGCCGTCGCTAGCGAACGGGAACGCGAACCGAACTGCGCTCCGGGTCGTCTAGCGAGCGATGAGGGCCTGCTTCAGGAAGACCTGCTTGTCGTTCGCGACCTTCCACAGCGAGATCACCGGGTTGTTGGTGTTGCCGTCCGTCGTGAAGCCGAAGGTGCCGATGATCGACTTGAAGTCCTTGGTCGCCTGCAGGGACTTGAGCACCTGGGCGCGCGTCGGCATCTTGCCGCCGTTCGCCTTGATGGCCCGCTCGACCGCGTCGATCATGACGTTTGCGGCCACGTACGCGTTGGCCGAGTAGGCGCCGATGTCGCTCTTGTACTTCGCCTTGTAAGCCTTGATGAAGGCCTGCGCGGAGGCGAGCTTCTGAGCGTTGGGCGCCGCGACCGTGTAGTACGAGTTGTTCGCCGCCGGGCCCGCGATCTTGATGAAGGCCTCGTCGGAGATGCCGTCACCGCCCTCGAAGGGGATCTTGGCGGGGTTGAGGCCCGCGCCGGCCATCTGCTGGCGCAGGAGGCCGCCGCCGGTCGAGGTCACGCCGCCGTAGTAGATGGCGTCGGGGTGCGTGGCCGCGATCTTGGTGAGCAGCGCCTTGAAGTCTTGCTGGTTGGCCGTCAGGTGATCGTGACCGAGCACCGTGCCGCCCATGCTCTTGAATTCCTTCTCGAAGACGTTGGCCAGGCCCAGGCCGTACGTCTCGTTGTCGTCGACGACGTAGACCTTCTTGAAGCCGAGCTCCTTGGCGAACTCCGCGCCAGCCTTACCCTGGAGATCGTCCGTCGCGCAGACGCGGAAGTAGGTGATCTCCTTGGGATGCGTGGTGCGGTACTTGGCCGACGTCAGCGTCGGGTTGGTGTTCGAAGGCGAGATGAGCGGGAGGCCGGCTTCGTTCGAGACGGGGATCTCCGCCGCCGCCACGTTCGAGTTGAACGGGCCGACGACGCCCATCACCTCGGGATCGGCCGCGAGGCTGCGGATGTTGGTCGCACCCTGTTGCGGATTGTGAACACCGCCGACGGCGTCGTCGAGCGCGTCCATCTGGAACTTGAAGCCCGCCGGCGCGTGGGCGTTGGCCTCTTCGATGGCCAGCGCGACGCCGTTCTGGGTCGGGATGCCGTCGGAAGCGTCAGCACCCGAAACCGGAAGGTCGACACCGATCTTGATGACTTGGTCGGCGGCCTGCGCGGGCGCGAACGCGGCGCTGGTGCCGAACATGGACAGGGTCGCTGCTAAGGCAACGAACCGTGCCAGTGAACGTCTGGACATGCTGTCGTGTACTCCCTCCAAAATGACAATGAAAGACTTCGCTGCGAGAGTCGATTTGCGTCCCCAATGAACAGGGTTTTGGCCAGCTTCCCGTGCGACGAAAGTCGTACCTCTCTACAGGTGTACAACGAACGTAACCCGTGACTGTCCCGTTCCCGAGCCGGAGACTACGCGACGCGGCTCGCTTCCCCTGCACTAAAGTCTACCGCTTCGCAAAACCCGCTCTCACGATGGCGACGAACGAATGCGCTGAGGCGGGACTAATTCCTCCGTGAAGCCCGAACGAACCACCGACACAAGCGCGCTATTCTGAACGGAGGCGCGGCTCCGAGGAGGCTACACCGCCTCGAGCTCGCGCGTCGCGCGAGCGTCGAAGTACTTCGCCTGCGGGTGGTGGAGGACCAGCGCGGCGGTCGATTGCTCGGGCACGATCTGAAAGCCCTCGGTGAGCGAGACGCCCAGCCGCTCCTGCGCCTGGAGCAGGCGAAAGACGGGCGCGTGCTGCGCGTGGTCCGGGCAGGCGGGGTAGCCCCAGGAGTACCGTTGCCCCGCTCCCTCGCCGAGGCCCAGCTCGCGCCGGATGCGCCGGTGGAGCCACTCCGCGGTCGCCTCGGCGGCCTGCACGGAGAAGCCGTGGAGGAAGAGCGCCTCGCTGTACCGGTGCTCCTGTTGCAGCCGCGCGGACGCCTCGCCGGCGCCGTCGCCGACGGTCACCACCTGAAAGGCCACGACGTCCGACGCGCGCCCGCCCTCGGGCGGCCGCAGGTAGTCCGCCAAGCACAGGTGCTCGCCCCCGGGCTGGCGGGGAAAGCTCAGCCGGAACACCTCGCGCCCCGGGTCGGCGGGGTCGTAGACGACGACCGCATCGCCGTCGCCCGCCGCCGGGAAATACCCGTAGACGGCGCGCGGGCGAACGAAGCCCGTGCGGCGCGCTTGTTCCTTGAACGCCTCGAGGCGCGGCTCGAACTCGTCGCGCACGACCCGCTCCCACGCCTCTCCCTTGAGATTTCCCCCGCCCCACGAGAGCCGGTAGAGCGAGCGAAGGTCGAAACAGGCGAAGACGTCCTCCAGGTCGATCTCCTCGAGGGTGCGCGGCCCCCAGAACGGCACCGCCGGGACCGGCGCGACGAGCAGATGGTCGCGCGCCGTCTTGCCGCTCGGGGGCGGAACGCCCACCGCCCGCCGCTCGCGCGCGCGGCGGGCTTCTTGGGAGATCTGCTCGCGCAGGGGTCCCCTCCGTTCGGGATCGACGAGCCGGTCGACGAGATCCAAGCCCTCGAAGGCGTCCTTGGCGTAATAGACGCCCGGCGCGTACTCGCGCGCAGCCTCGTCGTCCAGGTAGAGAATGCGCCGGCCGAAGTCGCGGTTGATCGCCGCGCCCCCCACCACCAGCGGAAAGTCCAGTCCCTGCTCGTCGAGCTCTTTGACGCAGGCCGGCATCTGCTTGGAGGTGGAGACCAAGAGCGCCGAGAGCCCGATGGCATCGGCTTGCACCTCGCGCGCCTTCTCGACGATCGTCTGGATCGGCACTTGCTTTCCGAGGTCGAAGACCGTGTAGCCGTTGTTCGAGAGAATCGTGCCCACGAGGTTCTTGCCGATGTCGTGCACGTCGCCGAAGACGGTCGCGATCACCACCTTGCCCTTGGTGTAGCCTTCCTTCTTTTCAAGGAACTGCTCCAGATGGGAGACGGCCGCTTTCATCACCTCCGCCGACTGCAGGACGAAGGGCAAGATGAGCTCGCCCGCGCCAAAGCGGTCGCCGACGTCCTTCATCGCGGGCAGCAAGACGTTGTTGAGCACGTCGATCGGCGTGCGCGACCTCAGTGCCTCGTCGAGCTTCCGCTGGATGTTCTCCTTGCGGCGGTGCAGGATCGAGTTGTGGATCCGCTGCTCGATCGGCAGGGCGGGGTCGTCCCACGGCCTGGGACCCTCCTCGTCCTGCGCCGCGGCGCGCGGCCCCAGCGCCTCGAAGTGGGCGATCAGCCGCGCGAGCGCGTCCTCCCGGCGATCGAAGACCACGTCCTCGCAGAGCTCGCGCTCCTGCGGCGGCACGTCCGCGTACGGCCGCAGGTCGGCGGGATTGACGATGGCCAGATCGAGTCCCGCCTGCACGGCGTGATACAGGAAGACGGAGTTCAGGGCGGCACGCGCGTGCGTGGTCAACCCGAACGAGACGTTGGAGACGCCCAGCACCGTCAGCGCATGCGGCAGGCGCTTCTTGATGAGGCGGATGCCCTCCATGGTCTCGACGGCGCTGCGCCGGTACTCTTCCTCTCCGGTGGCCAGGGTGAAGGTGAGCGCGTCGAAGATCAGGGCTCCCGGCGGAATGCCGTACTCGCGGGTGCAGATCTCGTAGATGCGCGCCGCGACCTCGAGCTTGCGCTCGCGGGTCTTGGCCATGCCCGTCTCGTCGATGGTCAGCGCCACCAGAGCGGCGCCGTGCTCCACGGCCATCGGCAGCACGCGGTCGATGCGCTCCCGCCCGCGCTCGAGATTGATGGAGTTGATGATGGCTCGCCCGGGATACGCCTGCAGAGCCGCCTCGATGACCTTGGCCTCCGTGGAGTCGATCATCAGCGGCGCCTCGATCGACTGCTGGAGGCGTTTGACGAGCACGGCCATCTGCGCGTCCTCGTCGGCGCGCTCCGTCAGCGCGCAGCAGATGTCGAGCACGTGCGCCCCGCCCTCTACCTGGCCGCGCGCCACGTTGACCATCTCGTCGTAGTCGTCGGCCAGCAAGAGGCGCTTGACCTTGCGCGAGCCCTGCGCGTTGAGGCGCTCGCCCACCAGCAGCGGCCGCGGGTTCTGTTCCAGCGAGAGCGCCGTGATCGCGCTGGCGACGAACTCCTCCTCGGGCGGCTGGCGGCGCCCCGGCGGCAGGTCGCCGCAGGCGGCCCGGATGGCGCGGATGTGCGCCGGGGTGGTGCCGCAACAGCCGCCGACGGCGTTGACGCCGAAGTCGCTCACGAAGGCGCGAAGCTCGGCGGCCATCTCGTCGGGCGTCTCGGGATAGATCGTCTCGCCGCGCGGCCCCATCCGCGGAAGCCCCGCGTTGGGCACCACGGCGATGAAGCACCGCGCGCTCTCCGCCAGAAAGCGCACGGGGTCGCGCATGTGCGTGGGACCCGTCGAGCAGTTGAGGCCGATGACGTCGATCGGCAAGGCCTCCAAGGTCGCCCGCACGGCACGGATGTCCGTGCCCAGCAGCATGCGCCCGGTGACGTCCAGCGTCACCTGCGCCTGGATCGGCACGCGGCGCAGGCCGCGCTCGAACTCGCGCACGATGCCGGCGATCGCCGCTTTGACCTCGAGGAGGTCCTGGGACGTCTCGATCAACAGCAGATCGGCGCCCCCCTCCACCAGGGCGCGGGCTTGCTCGCCGTAGACGTCCTTCAGCTCGCCGTACGTGATCTTCGAGAGCGCGGGATCGCTCGAGGAGACGAGGAAGCCGGTGGGCCCCAGCGAGCCGGCCACGTAGCGCGCGCGGCCGTCGCGAGCCTCGAAGGCGTCGCATGCGCGGCGAGCGATCGCCGCAGCGGCCCGGTTGATCTCGACGATGCGCTCCCCAAGGCCGTACTCGTCCAGCTTCAAACGGCTTGCCGTGAACGAGTCCGTCTCCAGCACGTCGGCCCCGGCCTCGAGGTAGGCGCGGTGGATCTCCTCGATCACGTCCGGTCGCGAGAGCACGAGCGCCTCGTTGCATCCCTGGTAGCGCTCGCCACCGAAGTCTTCCGGGGAGAGGTTGCGGTCCATGAGCTGGGTGCCCATGGCGCCGTCGAAGATCACGACGCGCTCGCGCAGCGCGTCCAGGTAGTTGCGGTCCACGTTCTCACCTCGAACGGCAGAGGCGGGTCATCGCGCCCCATGCGTAGCCGTCGGCTCGGGAGCCCGCCCTGCGGCCAACCGGGCTACGGCAGCGAGGTCTCCAGGCCAAGGTGGCTGAGATTCGCCTCGATGGCGCCGACGACCCGCCCCGCCACGTTGGCGATCTCGGAACGCTCGTGCGAGCGCAGCGCCTCGGTATCGCAGCCCTCGAGCAGGTCCGCACGTCGCAGGATCGCCATCGCGGCCGGCGCGACGGCGCGCTTCGCTCCGTCGATCACCTTCAAGGCCATGCCCAAGCCGCGCTCCGGGTGCGCGGCGCACTCGACGCCCTCGGCGCCGCCTTTGCACGCGATGCGTCCGCCCGCCGCGCGCATGAGATCCGTGTCGAAGCGGGTGGTGCCGGCCACGTACTCCGGATGCGCCGTCATCGCGCTCCGTACCCGGGCGGCGCTCTCGGCCACGTCGGGCGCGAGTCCTCGTCCGGTGGCGAAGCGCGCGAAGGCGGTCGCCGCGTTGCGCAGTGGCGTGGCGAAGACGGGGATGCCGCAGCCGTCGACGCCGAGCGGCAGCTCCTCGCGACGCTGGCCGACGAACGCGGCGCAGAGGTCGAGGATGATCCGCTGGGCCGGGTGCTCGGGATCGAGATAGCCCGCGGGATCCGCGCCGAGATGCACGGTGAGCGCAAGGATGCCGGCATGCTTGCCGGAGCAATTGCTGTGAAGCGAGGAGGGCCGCTCTCCGCGTTCCCGCATGGCCGCGGCGACGGGCTCGTGGTAGGGCTCGTGGACACCGCAGCGCAACGCTCCGGCGTCGAGGCCGATCTTGGCGAGGATGCCGCTCACCGCCTCGACGTGGAAGTCCTCGCCGTTGTGGGAGGCGGTGATGACCGCCAGCTCCACGTCGGTCAACGCGAAGCGGTCCGCCGCTCCCGAGCGCACGATCGCCGTGGTGATGAACGGCTTGGCGGCACTGCGTAAGTAGACGGGAACGTCGACGGCGCCCAGCGCGAGCGTGACTTCGCCGCCGGGATCGCAGACGGCGGCCGCGACGTAGTGGATCGACTCCACCAACGGGCCGCGAGTGACGTCGACGAGGGGAACGCCGCGCAGATCAGCCATCGCCCGACGCATTTGGCGCCGTCGATGGGAGGACCTGCGGCTACGCGGAGACCAGCTCGGGGAGAACGATGCGCTCTTCCTGTTCCGTGAATACGGGATTCGAGAGATAGCGCTCGCCGGTGTCGCAGGCGAACGTCACGATCGTCTTGCCCGCCATCTCCGCGCGCGCGGCCACCTGGAGCGCGATCCAAATGTTCGCCCCGGTGCTGATCCCGACGAGCATCCCCTCGTCGCGAGCGGCGCGCCGCGCGATCTCGATGGCATCCTCGTTCGTGACGGTGACGACCTCGTCGTAGAGCGACGTGTCGAGCACCTTTGGGATGAAGCCGGCTCCCGCGCCTTGGATCTTGTGCGGGCCGGGCTTGCCGCCGGAGAGCACGGGCGAGGCTGACGGCTCGCCCGCGATCACCTTGATCGACGGCTTGCGCTCCTTCAGCAAACGCCCCGTGCCCGTGATGGTGCCTCCCGTGCCCACGATCGAGACCAGCGCATCGACGGCGCCGTCGGTGTCGCGCCAGATCTCCTCACCCGTCGTGCGATAGTGGATCTCGGGATTGGCCGGGTTCTCGAACTGCGAGGGCATGAAGAACCGCTTGGGATCGCCGGCGACGATCTCCTCGGCGCGCCGGATCGCCCCCGGCATCCCCTCGGCACCCGGCGTCAGCACGAGCTGCGCGCCGTAGGCCCGCAAGAGGTTCCGACGCTCGAGCGTCATGGTGTCGGGCATGACCAGCACGGTCCCGTAGCCCTTGGCGGCCGCCACGAAGGAGATCGCGATGCCCGTGTTCCCGCTCGTGGGCTCCACGATGACGCTGCCGGGGCGCAGGCGCCCCTCGCGCTCCGCGCCCTCGATCATGGCGATCCCGATGCGGTCCTTCACGCTCCCGCCGGGGTTGAACGACTCCATTTTCACCAACACGGTGGCGCCGAGACCCGCCCCCAAGCGCGCGAGCCGGACCAGGGGCGTGTTGCCGAACGTGTCGGCCAAGTTATCGTAAATGCGTGCCATCGGAGCCTCCTCTTGATTCTGAACTACTATAATTAATGAACTCCTTATTGGCAAGCCCACCCGGTCAGGTATCATGAGGGAACCTCATGCCGGCCAATCGAACGGACGTTCGCATGTTCTCGATCGCGCAGCGCTCCCTGTACGTCCCCGACCTCGACCTCTGGATCGACGCCTCCGCGGGGCGCAAGCGCTGCTACGTCTCCCACGGCCACAGCGACCATGCCCGGCGCCACGATCAGATCCTCGCCACGCCGGAGAGCGCGGCCATCTGCCGCAGCCGGCTGGGCGAGGACCTCGTCATCGAGACGCACGCCTACGGCGAGCCCTTCTCGATCGGCGAGGCCCGTCTCACGCTCTTCTCCGCCGGCCACGTGCTCGGATCGAGCCAACTGCTCATCGAGTCGGAGCGCGGACGCTTCGTCTACACGGGCGACTTCAAGCTCGGACCCTCGCTCACGTGCGCCCCGGCGGAGGTCGAGCGCTGCGACGTGGTGCTGATGGAATGCACCTTCGGGAAGCCGAAGTACGTCTTCCCTCCGCGCGAGGACGTCTGTGACGCCCTGGTGACATGGGCGCGCACCGCGCTCGAGCAAGGCGCCACGCCGGTGGTGCTGGCCTACTCCCTGGGCAAGGCGCAGGAGGCCATGGCGATCCTGGGCAGCGCGGGACTGCCGCTGATGGTTCACGCCGCGATCGACAAGATCGCGCGGATTTACGGGGAGCACGGCGTGGACTTGCCGCCCTACGTCCCCTACGCGGCAGACGAGACCGCCGGCCGCGTGGTGATCCTGCCGCCGGGGAGCGCGAACGAGCGCACGCTCGCGCCGATGACCGCGCCGCGCACGGCGATGCTCAGCGGCTGGGCGGTCGACGCGAGCGCCCGCTACCGCTATGGCGTCGACGCGGCCTTCGCGCTCTCCGATCACGCCGACTTCCCGGCCCTGCTCCGCTACGTCGAGCTGGCGCAGCCGTCCAAAGTGCTCCTCAACCATGGCTTCCGCAGCTTTCTGCACGACCTGCGGCGCCGCGGCGTGAACGCCGAGTTCCTGGAGGAGCACGCGCAGCTCTCGCTCTTCTAGCGCGAGGGGGCCGCGGGCACGCGTGGAACCACAGCCGCACGAAGGAGAGAGCGTGACGCGAATCCACGACGTCGGCGGGATGCACGGCTTCGACCCGATCGATCGCCACGAGGACCACGAGCCGTTTCACAACGAGTGGGAGGCGCGCGTCTTCGCGCTCAACCGCCTGCTCTTGCGCGCAGGGGTCTACAACCTCGACGAGTTCCGCCACGCGATCGAGCGAATGGACCCGGCCGAGTACCTCGAGTCCTCCTACTACGAAAAGTGGTTCGCGGGCATCGAGCGGCTGCTGGGCGAGAAGGGCGTACTCTGATGCAGCGTTTTCACGTGGGCGACGCGGTACGCGCACGGGTGATGAATCCCGCGGGACACACGCGCCTGCCGGCCTACTTGCGCGGCAAGCCGGGCACCGTCGAATCGGTCCACGGTCTCTTTCCGCTTGCCGACGAGCGCGCGCGCGGCGTGGAGGACGCCTCCCGCCAGGCGCTCTACACGGTCGCCTTCCGAGCCGAAGAGGTCTGGGGTGCCGATGCCGGCGAGGCCTTCGCCATCCACGCCGACCTCTGGGACGGCTACCTGGAGCCGGAGATCTCTCGATGAGCGAGACCCATCACCATCACGGCCACGATCATGATCACGCCCACGACCACGCCGGCAGCGCGACGATGGCCCAGCGCGTCGCCACGCTGGTCGGTGCGCTCGAGCGCAAGGGGATCGTCACCGCGGATCAGCTCGATCGCACCGTCGAGGGTTTCCTCGCCCACTGCAAGCCCGCCAACGGGGCTGCCGTGGTGGCGCGCGCCTGGGTCGATCCCGCCTTCAAGGGCCGCGTCCTCGCGGACGCCAACGCCGCCATCGAGGAGCTGGGCTTCGACATGAGCCACTGGGCGTACGTGAAGCTGCGCGCGGTGGAGAACACGGCGCGCGTGCACAACGTCATCGTCTGCACGCTCTGCTCATGCTATCCGCTCTCCCTGCTGGGCCCCTCACCGACCTGGTACAAGAGCGTGGCCTACCGCTCGCGCGTGGTGCGCGACCCGCGGGGCGTCCTCGAAGAGTTCGGCGTCCATCTGGACCCGGGCGTCGAGATCCGCGTTTGGGACTCGACCGCGGAGCTGCGCTACATCGTGCTCCCGCAGCGCCCCGCCGGCACCGAGACCTTGACCGAGAGCGAGCTCGCGGAGCTCGTGACGCGCGACTCGATGATCGGGACCGGAGTCTGCGAGGCTCCGCGCCGCTAGAGACGACTCTTCGTGCAGCGCCCGCGCACTCGTTCGTCTACAGCCCGGCGGCCGCCTCGACGATACGCTCCTCCGCGCGCTGGGCGGCGGCACGGTCCTTCTCGCCGCCGAAGCCGTTGATGAGGACGGCGAAGGCCAGCTCGCCGCGATCGTCGCTCTCCACGTAGCCGGCCAGGTTGTCCACATGCATCATGCTCCCCGTCTTGGCGAAGATGCGCCCCGCGAGCGGCGACCCTACGAAGCGGTGGTCGAGCGTGCCGTCGACGCCGGGACGCGGGAGCGCTCCGCGCACGAGCCGTGCGTACGGCCCGCGCGCGATGGCTGAGAGCACGAGCGCGAGCGCGCGCGGCGTGACGAGATCGTACCGCGAGAGGCCGCTGCCGTCGTGAAGCGAGAGCGCCCGCGGCTCGACGCCGATCGAGGCCGCGTACCCCGTCTCGGCACGGGTGCACGCCGCGAAAGAGCCGGCGGGATCGGTGACTCGAGCGATCTGACGGCAGAGCGTCTCGGCGATGAAGTTGTCCGAAGGCGGGAGCATCTTCGCCAGGAGCTCGGCGACGCTCTCGCCGTCGTGCGACCAGAGCACGCGCGCCTGCGATGGCGCCTCCTCCGCTCCCACGATCGACTCCACGCGCACGCCATGGGCTTGCAGCGCCGCGACGAGCACGTTGGCCGCGAACGCGGAGGGATCGGTCACGGCGCAGCCCTGTTGGACCAGCTGCCCGCCCGCCGGCACGGTTCCGCTCACGACCACGGAGCCGCTTGCCGGATCGACATGGCAATCGGCGGTCGGGTCGCCGCCCGCGGGAGCCGTGGTCGCGCGGTCGCTCACGAACGGCTCACCGCCGTTCTCCTCGACCCGCACGTTCGCGGGGGCGCCGGCGCCGGCTCCCGGCGCGATATCGACGTCCAGCGCATTCTCATCCACGGAGAGCGCGGTGATCGGCGGCGCGTAGTACGCTCCGAGATCGTCCCACGACCACCCCGCGGGGTACGGCGTTCCGCGAAAATACGATTGGTCCAGCGCCAAGCGCTCGACGTCCACGACGCCGGCGGCTCTGACGGCTGCGGCGGCGGCATCCAGATCGGCTCCACTCAAGAGCGGATCGCCGCCTCCCACCAGGTAGAGCGTTCCCCGCAGCACGCCCCCGGCGGCTGGGCCGTCGGCACGCAGTTCGGTGCGCGGACGGAAAGCGGGGCCGAGATCGGCAAGCGCGGTGGCCGTGGTCAGCAGCTTCAGCGTGGAGGCCGGCAAGTAGGCGCCGTCCGCGTCGTGCGCATAGAGCACGCTCCCGTCGGTGGGGTCCACGACCGCAACGCCCACGTGAGCCCCCGCGAGAGCGGGATCGCTCTCGGCGTCACGCACCGCCGCCACGACGGCGGTGGTCACGGGCCGCGCGGCCTGGCCGGATCCGGGGAGAGCCGCGCCAGCCATGAGGGCCGTCAGCACCGACAAGGCGAGCCCGGCGCGCAGCAGGCCGCGCATCAACGCTCGCGGTCGCGCGGAAAGCCCGCGCGCAGCCTGCCGAGAGCGACGATCGCGAACGCCGCGATGGCGGCCCCCAGCAGCCGCGCGCGCCAAGGGTCGCCCACGACCAGCGCAACGCCCACGGCGATCACCGCTGCCAGCAGAACCCACGTGGCGACGCGCGACAGCGGTCGTCCAAGCTCGGAGAAACGGCCCGGGGAGGGCGGTTCGGCGCGGCGGCGTCGCGCTAGGCGCGGCCGGCGCGGCGGGAGCGGCGGGAGCATGCTCATCTTCGGGGAAGAGTTAGCCAGCAGCGATGAAACTCCGTCAGATCACGCGGCCGCGATCCTTCATCTTCACGCTCTTCGGCGACGTCATCCGTCACTATGGGGGAGAGATCTGGATCGGGAGCCTCAACCGGCTGATGGGAGAGTTCGGTCTCTCCGAGCAGGCCGTTCGCGCCGCCGTCTCGCGCATGGCACGCCAGAACTGGCTGCGCGCGCGCAAGGTCGGCAACAAGTCGTACTACTCGCTCACCGAGATGGGGCGGCGCCGCATCGATCAGGCCAGCCCCCGCATCTACCACGACAGCAGCGCGTCGTGGGACGGACGCTGGCGCATCCTCACCTACAGCATTCCCGAGCGGCAGCGCACGCTGCGCGACCGCTGCCGCAAAGAGCTCGTCTTTCTCGGATGCGCGATGCTCTCGCCTTCGGTGTGGCTGGCGCCGCACGACGTCTCGGAGCAGTTCCGCGAAGCGGCGGAAGCGCTGGGGGTTGCCGAGCGCATCGACCTCTTCGTCGCCGATTACGCCGGGCCGCACGACGAGCGCGCGCTCGTGGCCAAGTGTTGGGACCTCCCGGCCATCGAACGCGCCTACCGCGCCTTCATCGAGGAGTACCGCCCGCGCCTGGAGCGCGCGCGCGCCGCGCACGGGGAGCCCGCCGAGAGCGCCTGCTTCGTCGAGCGCGAGTGGCTGGTGCACGACTACCGCAAGTTCCTCTATCTCGATCCGGGGCTCCCCGACCGGGTGCTTCCCGCCGGGTGGCCGCGCGCGGAGGCGGTCGCCATCTTCAACGAGTACTACCGCCTGCTGCTGCCGCTCGCCACGCGTTTCTTCGAGGACGTCTACCGGGCCGCGCCCGGCGGGGCGACCCCGAAGCCGAACGCCGCTCCGAGCGCCATCAGCTCGAGGAAGACGGCCGCCGCCCAGCCGACCCCGCGCTGATAGCGCTGCCCCCCGTACGACGTGAGCACGGCGAGGGCCGCGAGAGCGAGATGATCCGTTGCGTGAAGCACCGGACGCAGCTCGATGAACTCGTAGCTCGCCGGGTTCATCAGCGCCATCGCCAACAGAGGCGCGACGATGACGGGCACGAGCCACGCCGGCCGCTCGCCGCTGCCCGGTGCGCTCGCCGCGAGCGCGAGGCCGAGCGCCGCCCCGAAGGCCATGACGATCGCGTGGGCGATATGGTGATCGCGAACGTCCAAGCGTACCGCCGGCTCGAGGATCGGCGGCGCCATCGCCACGGCCAGCGTCACGCCGGCGAGCAGCACGATCGGCCAGGCTCGTTCCCGGCGCGCGATCATGCGGCGCTGGCCGCGCGCTTGCGCGCGAGCCGGATACCCTCGACGAGCACCACGACGAGACCGGCGAGCAGGATGATGGCCCCCGTCGACGCCCACGCGGAGATCTCGGGCCCCGGCGGCGGCTGCATGGCGTAGCGCCGCGGGACACCGTCGGCTCCGCCGACGTAGAATCCCAACAGGAAGATCGCCCCGCCCCCGAAGATGCCCAGCCCGGCGATCCACCGCACGAGCGCGGACGTCGCAGCGCCGCTGCGTTCCTCGAGGTTATGGAAGACCCACCCGAGCACGAAGAGCAGCACTCCCTCCAGAAGGTAGGTGTGGAAGTGCGCCGGCACCCACAGCGTATTGTGCAGGATCGAGTTGATCGGGATGGTCGCGTCGAGCACCGCGCCGAAGCCGCCGACGATCCAGCCCGCCATGCCCGCGTACATGAACAGCGAGCCCAAGGTCCAGCGCATCCGGGAGCGGTAGACCAGCAGCACCCCCCCGAAGACGGTGACGATGGCCGGCGGGAAGGCCGCGAGATACGAGGCCACCTCGCCGACGTACTGCACGGAACGCGGTTGGACGAAGTCCATGTAGAGGTGGTGGAAGTACGCCGTCGCGACGAAGAGCAGCGTCCCCCACCACGCCACGGCGAGCACTTGCGAGGTGTGCCACTCGCGATCGACGTAACGGGGAAGCCCCACGTAGACGAAGGCGATGGCCATGTAGATCGTCAGGTTGGCGAACGTGTGTCCGAAGAAGAACGTCAGGTTCTTCGCCCACAACGGGTCGAGCACCGTGGACGGCGAGAGCCAGCGCACGATCAGCGCGACGCCGATCAGCATCCCCGCGGCCCCCGCCAGCAGGCCATCGACCGACGCCACGAGGGCGGCGAAGGCTTGCGGCGGCGGCGCCTCCCGGCCGGACGCCGCGAACTCCTTCGGATGGAAGACGAGGTCCCAGGCCAGCGCGCCTCGCAACCCGCCGTACGCGGAGACGACGCAACCGAACATCTGGATGCACCAGACGATCCAGCCCGCCGTCACCAGCGCGATCCCGATGAGGAACAGGCCCGTGGCCCAGCTGGGCCACGTCGCCCCGATGAAGGGCAGAGGGTACAAGAACGTCCAGCCCGCGCCGAACTTGCCGGGAAAGACGCTCAGGAGCACCGCGACGACGCCCGCCACGACCAGGCCGTAGGCCCAGTATGCGACGGAGGGCCGCATGCGGTGCTCGCGGTACATCAGCGACCACAGGCCGCCCATGCCGCAGAGCGCCATCGACGTGATCATTCCCGCTCCGTGCAGGGTCATGATCGCGTAGAACATGGTGGGATCGAGCGAGATCCACGTCGCCTGGGCCATGCGCATGGTCAGACCTAACACCGCCATCAGAGCGAAGACGGCCAGCCCCGTTCCCAGGTAGAGCCACATCACGCGGGAGGAGATGCCGCGTTCCTCGAGCGTCAGCGCGTTCATCTCATTTCACCTCGAAGGAAGCCTGCATATAGGCGTGGCCGACGCCGCAGTACTCCAGACAGCGAATGGTGTAGTGCCCCGGGACGGTGAACGTGAACGGCAGATGGTTCACGTAGTCCGGCATCGCCTGTACTTGGCCGATCAACCGACCGTCCGGCCCGTAGATCCCGAAGCCATGGTTCACGTCGCGCGACGTGACATCGAAGATGATGGGGCGGCCGCGCGGGAGCTCGGCCGGCAGCGTGAAGCCGTACTGCTGCGCCGTGACGGTCACGTGCATGTCCGCCGCCATGGCGCTCGCCGACGGATACGGCAGATGGGGCAACGAGATGATCAAGGCCAGCACCGTCGCCGCCGCCAGCGCCCAGAACCACCTGCGCCTGAGCGCATAGCCCCGCGGCTGCACCTCGGACTGCGGCTGAGGGGCGCCGCCCGATGTCAGCGCCACCGCCGCCATGGCCGCGACGATGAGCGCCGCTCCGACGATGAAAACGGTCAGGACCGCCTGATTGAAATCCATGCCAGCGCCCCTCGCGTCGGTGAGCCCCGGTCTCGCAACTCGCGATCTTCCGGCCGCTTCCTTGTCCTAAGGATAGATTGCGCTAGGATGCGTTCCCCGGCTGTGACTCAGGTCGCCGTTTTGGACGTGTCGCGCGGCCAAAGAGGCGAGCTTACTTGCCGATGAACTTGGCGCGGCGCTTCTCGTTG
>Ga0307374_10004905_pt1 | contig 22008 bp, 18 predicted proteins | sample OX3MG_FD_202532 | JGI IMG/M metagenome (GOLD analysis project Ga0307374, IMG submission 202532) | Soil microbial communities from Risofladan, Vaasa, Finland - OX-3 | ecosystem: Environmental > Terrestrial > Soil > Coastal area > Acid sulfate soil | place: Finland: Risofladan, Vaasa | collected...
CGCCGGCGTTCTCAGTGGCGGTGTGCCTTGTGCGGTAAATCCTTCGCAATTCATCAATACAAAGCGCGTCGCGTTCCACAGCTTGGTGCAGAAGTTGCGGTAACCCTCGCAACGCTTGAGATCGAAATTGATGGTGCGGCTATAGCCCGCCAGTGCCGCGAAGGTGAAGCGCAGTGCGTCGGCGCCCACCGCCGGAATGCCCTCCGGGTAGTCGTGGCGGATGCGCTTGGCTACTTTCTCACGCACTTGCGGAATGAGCAGGCTTGCGGTGGACTTCTTGACCAGCGCTTCCAGCTCGATGCCATCCATCAGGTCCAGCGGGTCAATGGTATTGCCCTTTGACTTGGACATCTTCTGGCCTTCCGAATCCCGCACGATGGCGTTGATGTAGACCTCTTTGAATGGCAGGCGCCCGGTGAAGTATTTTGTGGCCATCACCATGCGCGCCACCCAGAAGAAGATGATGTCGAAGCCGGTCACCAGCACGGAAGAGGGTAGGAAGGCGTTGAACTTTTCCCATTCAGCGGCGCGTGCTTTGGTATCTCCCGGCCAGCCGAGGGTGGAGAACGGCCACAGGGCCGAGCTGAACCAGGTGTCCAGCACATCTTCATCCTGTGTGAGCGTGCCCACAGGCTTGACCGATCCATGTTTTACGGCGTCAGCTTCGTCCTCGCCCACGAAAATATTACCGGCTTCGTCATACCAGGCTGGAATTTGGTGGCCCCACCACAGCTGGCGGCTCACACACCAGTCCTGGATATTCTCCAGCCATTGTGTGTAAGTCGTTGCCCAGTTTTCGGGCACGAATTTGATTGTGCCGGAGCGCACGGCGTTTAAGGCTGGCTCGATGATGGCTTTGCGACCGCCTGGGCCCGGCTTGCCATCCACGCGGGTTTCACTGGTGAGATCCAGGAACCATTGATCCGTGAGCATGGGCTCGATGATCGCGTCGGAACGCTGACTTACGGGCACCGTGAGTTTATGCTTCCTCGTTTCCACCAGCAGGCCCTGAGCCTGCAAATCGGCGGTCATCCGCTTCCGGGCTTCGAAACGATCCAACCCACGGTACTTGAGGGGAATAATCTCTATCGTCGTTTGTCCCTGTATGCCTCCCTCGTCATCTGCGTGTTGTACGCCACGATCATTTCTTGCTCTATGCCCAAAAGCGAAATCATCGAATGATGATGATTTGATTTTTGCCTGAAGTGTTAAAACGCTGATCAAGCCGTTGCTTGGTAGTCCTGCGAATAGCTTGGTGTCTTTGTGTCTCTGCCACACTACATTGTCATTGAAGTCATGAGCCGGCGTAATTTTCACCGCACCAGTGCCGAATGCTTTATCCACGTATTCGTCGGCGATGACGGGAATCTCGCGGCCAGTCAGCGGTAATTTGAGTTTCTTGCCGATCAGCTTCTTGTATCGGTCATCTTTGGGGTGCACCGCCACGGCCACGTCGCCCAGCATGGTTTCCGGGCGCGTGGTGGCAATCACCAGGCCTTCGCTGCCATCGGTTGCCGGATAACGGATGAACCACAGGTGGCCGTCACGCTCCTCGTTGTTGACTTCGAGGTCGGAAACGGCGGTTTGCAGCACCGGGTCCCAGTGCACCAGGCGCTGGCCGCGGTACAGCAATCCCGCACGGTACCAATCAACAAATACACGACGCACCGCGGCCGATAATCCGGCATCCATGGTAAAGCGTTCCCGCGACCAGTCGATGGAAGCGCCAAGCCGGCGCATCTGTCGGGTGATGACCGAGCCGGATTCGGCCCGCCACTTCCATACCCGTTCCATGAATTGCTCACGCCCCAAGTCGTGGCGCGTTTTGCCCTCGGCGGCCAACTGGTTCTCGACGATTTTCTGGGTGGCGATGCCGGCATGATCCGTGCCGCCTTGCCATAGCACGCGCTTGCCGCGCATGCGGTGATAACGAATAAGCGCGTCCATGAGGGTCTGCTGAAAGGCATGGCCCATATGCAGGGTGCCGGTAACGTTCGGCGGCGGCAGCAGTATGCAGTAGGGGTCTTTATCGCCCCTGGGGGCGAACCAACCGTGCTGCTCCCAGGTATCGTACCAGCGGTGTTCGATGGCCTGCGGGTCGTAGGTCTTATCCATAATTCTTGTGTTTGCACAATGCCGGCCGCCGCGGAGACGGCGAGTGGAGGATTATATCAGCGGCTTCAGGCGGAACCGGCGCTCAGCTGCCGTGGCCGTTTTCCTTGAGTGCGGCGGCAACGATTGCGGGAATTTCCTTGCGCAGCTTTTCCCATACCTTGTCCATGAGCAGGGTGTGCACTTCCGCCGAGGCATCGCGCAGCAGCCGGTCGGTGAGGGCGGCGATGCGTTCCGTGAGCATGCCGCTCAGGATTTCCGGGGGAATGACGGCCGCCGCCGTTTTTTGCGTCGCGGGCGCTGCCGCCGGGAGTTTGGGAGGTACGGGGTTGCCGTCACCGGGGGTCACCACGTCCTCCAGCACCGGTATGTCCGGCGCCGGTGGGGTGTCAAAGGGTCGAATAGGCGGCATGGCGATGCTCAGAGCTTGTGGGTTTCCAGAGGATAGCCCCGATCCTTGTAGAAGCGGAAGCGCTCCCGTCCCTGGGCGCAAACAATTATTTAAATCAGATCACCACAGCCCGTAACCCGCGCACACGGCGATTGAATCTGTCCCAGATATCTAAATTTAGCCTTACGATCCAGCGCGTGCGTGGGCAATCAGGCCGGACACATAGCGCATGGGCGTGAGGTCCCGGGCTTGACTGGATGCGCCCGCGATCAGTTTGGAAGCTTCGGCGAGATCGGCCTTGCGCTGCGCGCGGCCGGCGGCATCCGCCGGCTTGGAAATTGCACTGACGTACAGCGCATAGGCGTAATCGTGGCGGAAGGTGGTGCCCTTGGCGCCGGCTTTGAGCTGCTGCCGGTAGTACGCCAGCGCCGGTTGCAGCGCCTTACGGGCTTCGGCGTTGCGGCCCTGCATGGCGATGGCCTGGGCGAGAATGTATCGGGCTTGGGATTCATCCTTTTTCGGGTCGGTTTGCTGGACCGCATCCGGCGCGACCGCCAGCCACTGACGCGCGAAAGTTTCCGCCTGGGCGTAGCGGCCGAGCTGCACGGAGGCGCGCGCAGCAATGCTGTAGCCGGCATCCAATATCTGGCTCTTGGTGCGGGTTGTATTGAAGTCCGTCGCCGGCACCTTGATGGCCTTGATCTTGGCGAGTGCCGCCGTGGCATCGGTCAATGCAGACTGTGGAATACCTTTGTCCAGTTTCAATAGCCCGGCGAGCAGCTGCTGGTTCAACGCATGGCCCGCGAGCAGACGCGCTGAAGAATGGGGCGGCAGTTGCTCAGCGAACGCCTGCAGGGCGCGCAGGCAAGTTTGCAATGACTGTTCCGCACCCGCCCAGTCGCCGCTTTTCGCTTGATACTCGAACAGATCGAGCCAGACATACCAGGTTGATGCATCGAGACCTTTGGGGCTGCGGGGATCCTGCGCTAGGGTCAGCGCCGAACGCAGGGTGGCGATGGCATCCGACACTTCTCCGCGCTCATACTGAAACGCGGCAACCAGGTTCAGTGCCTGTGCCCACCGGCCCCAGGCATTGAGGCTTGAAGGGTCGAAGCGCACCCAATTTTGGACCGCCTGTACGGCCTGGTTGGCGTAATCTGCCGCAGCGGTTGTGTCATGCCGGCTGGCGGCGAGGGTTGCGAGCTGATTAGCGGCAAAATAACGATCCTCCCGCGCGTGCAAGTCGCCGGGGCGGCGGGCCAGGACCTTCTCGGTCATGGCGAACACCTGCTGCTCCAGCGCTTGTGCCTCGTCTGTGTGGCCGAGCGTCTGCAATGTTCTCGACTTGGTGTCTGCGGTATCGGCCCAGGAGGCCGCGGCATTCAGATCCGACAGATTGAGCGCGCCCAGACCCTCGAGGATCTTGAGGGCTTCGTCGCAGGTCGCCAAGCCTTGCTGCGGCGGCTGATCAAGACAAATAATGTTCAAAGTGTCTGCATACAGCTGCCGCACCCGGCGGGACGGATTTGCGCCATTGGCCAATGGCCGCAGCAGGACCGCGGCCTGGTTAAACGGCGCCGAACTGCCGCCGCCGCTCACGGTGGTTGCGTAATTTTGGCTATACAGGATCAAGGCCAGGCCGTAGGTCACCGGTTCGCCATCGTCGCCAGCCGCGCGCAGCTTTTCGAAAGCCGCCTGGGCTTCGCCAAAGCTCTGGTTCGCGGCTTGCAGGTGGCCGCCCGCGATCTGCGCCGAGCCCAGGCGCACCAGTGCCATCGCGCGATTGATTTGCGTTTGCTTCGTCACCAGGTCCGGAGGCAGGCTGTCGTAATAGTCAACGGTTTTCTGTGCGAGCTTGCCCAGGGTTTCCAGCCGTCCGGTGGGCGCCAGCTCGTTGTAGAAATCCTCGATCAGGAAGCTCACGAGGTTTTCGGCATTGGTGCGCGAGGCCTGCACCTCGGCCTTGGCGGCGCGCGCCCGCTGCAGGCTGTACCAGCCGAACAGCGCGCCGGCGATTGCCACCAGCATCAGCGCCGCGCACACGCCGGCGACCAGGCGCGTGCGCCGCAGCGCCCGCTGGGTGGCGGCTTCGCGCTCGCGCTGTGTGGCGAGTTCGCGCTCCGCCTGTTCGCGCGCTTCGCGCTCGCGGCGCAGGTTGCGGCTCGCGAGCACCACGCCGCACAACACGTCATGGGTCAGTTCCACGCGGCGCATGTCGAGGCGATCTTCGATCCGGAGCAGGCGGCGGTTGACCAGGATCGCCAGGGTATCGGGTGCGGCGCCAGCCGCGGCAAGCGCCTTGCGCACGCGCTCCTCCGCCAGGCTTTCGCGATAACCGGATTCGGTCAGCAGTTCGTCCTCGATGACGCGGCGCACGCCTTCGGGCTGGTCGGCGAGCGCGCGTTCGTAGAATTCGGAGAGGATGGTGTCACGTGAGCCCGCCAGCAGGTCGGTGGATATCTCCCGACGTCCTTGGGCCTGGCGAATGGTGTTGAGCTCGCGGCACACCAGGCTCAAGAGTGAGGGTTCGATCTCGGCGTTGGCGAGTTCCGAGCCGCCCGCGACGAAGCGTACGATGGCTTCGGCAACCTCGCGTGACACCAGCTTGCCGCCGGGCTTGGCCACGGCGCTCAACGCCTGGGCGCCGTCCATGCGCGCGAGGCGCATGCGGTTCTGGGTGATCGAGGGCATGGTGCCCTTGAGGCTTTCGAGGTGCGCCAGGTAATCCTCGCGTAGCGCGATCAGCACCCGGTAATCCGCGCGCGCAAAGTCAAAATCCTCGGCGGCGCTGTCATCCTTTTCCATACGCGCTTCGAGCGCCGCGGGCGCGCGGTTCTCCACCAGGTCGGCCAGGTCTTCGAGGAATTGCTGGGCGCGCAGTTTGCCGGCGTCATCCGCCTGGCCAAGGGTGAAGATTTCCTCGAACTGGTCGAAGATCAGCAGCGGCAGCAGCGGGCGGCCGGCCTTGTCGCGCAACAGATCCTCGCGATGGTGCAGGAATTCCCACAGCGATTCGCCCTCAAGCGCGCTGCCGGGCCGGGCCCAGTGGCCGGCCGTCTGGGTGGCGCGGAAAATCGCCTGCTTGATCTGTTCGGACGGCGCCGGCGAGCCGGCGGCGTAGTCGATGCGCACGTACACCGGGCAATAGCCTTCGTTCCGCAGCCGCGGCACCAGGCCCGCGCGCAGCAGCGAGGTTTTGCCAAGCCCCGATTGGCCAAACAGCACAGTCAGAATGGTGCGCTGCACCCGGCGGGCGAGCTCGGTGGCCTCCGCATCGCGGCCGTGGAAATAGGTGCGCGTCTCCTCGGTGTAGGAGAACAGGCCGAGCCACGGGTTTTCGGGATCGAGCGTGACCGTGGGGTCGCTCGCGACCACAGCCTCGTTCATGCGCCTCTCCCGCCAAACAGTTCCTTTAGACGCTGCAGGAATTCCGGCGTGGGCTCGCCGCCGGCTAGCTGCAGCATGTGCACGGCCTTGAATTGGTCCGGCACCAGGGCGGCCGCCTCGGACGTGTCGTCGATGCTCACCGGCAGGATGAACAGCGCGCCACCCGCCATGTTGCGCATGCGGTCCACGGCATAACTCCATTCGCGGCGGAAGTAGGCCTCGTGCCTGCGCTGGGTATTCGCCGAGATCACCGGCACGAAGTAACTGCATCGAGCGATGTTGGCGCGGATCTTGCGGTCGTAGTCGTCACCGCTTTCCAGCCGTTCAAGATCGAACCAGGTGGTCAATCCGGCGGCGTCCATGCCGGCCTTCAGCCGCTGCACGGCAGGCAGATCCTCGCGCGCGTAACTGATGAAGATTGCGTTCTCCGGCATTTCGCGCGCGGGCGGCAGGAAGCGCTGCGGCGCGCTGCCGCCCGACTTTGCCTGGGCCGGGCGCTGGCGCGCACTCCAGCGCTGGTGCAGTTTGGCCACGAAGGATTCCGCGCCGCCATACACCCGGGTGCGCACGCTGACCTGCTGCAGGAATGCCACCAGCCGCGCGTCCTTGGCCGTATGGTCGTCGGCGAAAATTTCGGTGACGTCGCGCGGGTCGGACAGGCGCTTGCGCTTGGCCATGCGCAGGAACAGCCGCGCCAGCCAATTGGAGAAGTCACTGCCGATCAACAGCAGGTGGTTGTGTTCGAGTTCGTGAAAGAGTTTCTCGGGAGTCAGATGTTCGGACTGCAGGGCGCAGATGAACTCCAGCATGTCCTCGTCAGACAGCACGTAGGTCGGCGAGGCCGAGAGACGCCCCAACAAGTGGTAGATCACGGTGCGCTGCAGCTCGCTGCGTTCGGAGGGCAGATCGGCGACGCGGTTGGGTGCGTAGGCGATGACCTCGGCGCCGGGCTGGCCGCCGTAGCGTTCCAGATTGACCGCATTTTCCAGTAACGGGTCGAAGGTGGTGGTGACGAACAGGTTGAAATCGGTGATCTGCGCCAATTGCCGCAATGCCTGGGGCGGTTCAACGTGGACATCGCGCATGATCGAGCGCAGGCGCGTGTAGGCTTCCTCGCGCCGGCCATGCTGGCCCAAGTGGGAACACACCACGTCGTTCAGCGTCAGCGGCTGGGGCAGGGCTGTCGTGTCCACGGACAGGTGCTTCGCCAGTTTCTCGGCCAGCCACACGTACAGTGGGCGCAAACCGTGGTCGGTTTGCACGCGCAGCAGATCGGGTCCGATGATCGGGATGACTTTGTGTTCTTCTATATAGTTCAGCAGGTCATCCCAGGCGTCTTCATCGAAGGCCTGTGTGGGGTCTGTCGGGGCGGGCAATGTCGTCATGGCAAACAGTTCCTTCCTGTGGCGCGCGAAGTTTACCCTAACCTAGGTGGTGCACGGGCGGCATGGGATAAGCGACAGCAGAGGTCCGCGTGTCTTTCTGCACCGGAATTTCAGATGCCTGCGGGATGTCGAAGGGGGCGGATGGACGCCCTAACGTGGCTCAGAGTTTGTGGGTTTCCAGGGGATAGCCCCGATCCTTATAGAAGCGGTAGCGTTCCCGGCCCTGGGCGCGGCTGTCGTCGCTGGCGTCCAGGATTTCCGCCAGGCGTTCAAAACGGCTGAAAAAACCCGGCACTTCCGCGCTCAGGTTGATGAGCAGGTGGAAATCGTCCGCCGGTTCCTGGCCGAAACCCAAGTGCACGGGCGTGCGCGGGTCTTCGCCGGCGAGACAATGGGGCAGGAAACTGCGATCGCGGAAAGTCCACATGAGGGTATCCAGTTCCCGCGCTGCGCTCTCGGAAGCCAGATGCACGAAGCTGCGATGCCCCAGGCTAAAAGCTTTCTCCGCCAGTTTGCAGGTGAACAGCGCGCGCCCCCGGGGAGTGCTATCGGGAAGCACGTAGAAATCAACTTGCGTCATGCATACCCCTCGATGCTCTTTCTGATACGATCTCTCATTCCTGCTGAGGTAGAAGGACGCGTGCGTAAAGAGTTACGCGCAATCCAAGAGATATTGCACCAGCAACGGTACCGGCCGGCCGGTGGCGCCTTTTTCCGCGCCGCTCTTCCAGGCGGTACCTGCGATGTCCAGGTGCGCCCAGCGCATGTCTTTGGTGAACCGCGACAAATAACAGGCGGCAGTGATAGCGCCGCCCTCGCGTCCCGCCACGTTGGCAAAATCCGCGAAATTGCTCTTCAAGCCGTCCTGATAATCATCGTATAAAGGCAACTGCCAGGCGCGGTCGGCGGATTTCTCGCCGGCATTCCACAATTCCTTCACCAGGCCGTCGTCATTGCCGAACAGGCCAGAGACTACATTGCCCAAGGCGATCACACAGGCACCCGTGAGGGTGGCCATGTCCACGATGGCGGCGGGTTTGAAGCGTTGCGCATAGGTGAGTGCATCGCACAGAATCAGTCGTCCTTCCGCGTCGGTGTTAAGGATTTCCACCGTCTGACCGGACATGGTTTTGACGATGTCCGCTGGCTTGACGGCATTGCCGTCCGGCAGATTTTCCGAACTAGGCACCACGCCCACCAGATTGATTTTGAGATTCAACTGCATGACCGCCTTGAGGGCGCCGAACACGCTGGCGGCGCCGCACATGTCGAACTTCATTTCGTCCATGGCGGCGGACGGTTTGATCGAGATTCCACCGGAATCGAAGGTGATGCCCTTGCCGACGAGCACTTGGGGTTTCGCGTTCTTGGCGCCGCCGCGGTATTCCATGATGATGAGTTTCGCGGGCTGGCGGCTGCCGCGCGATACCGCCAATAATGCGCCCATGCCGAGTTTTTCCATCTGCGCTTCTTCCAGCACCGTCACTTTCAACCTGCCGGCTTTGCCGAGTTTGCGCGCTGCATTGGCCAGGTAACTGGGCGTGCAGATATTCGGCGGCAGGTTGCCCAGGTCTTTTGCCAGCGACACACCGGCGGCGATGGCGATGCCGTCGCGTAATCCGCGTTCCGCGGCGCGCAATTCTTCGCGACTGGCCACCAGCAGAGTCAGTTTTTGCAGTGTCGGTTTATGGTTGTCCTTCTTGCCCTTGCATTGGTCAAAACGGTAATTGGCCTCCTCGGCAATTTCCACCGCATGCCGGGCGCGTTGATAGGCATTGGTGTCGCGCATCGCAAGCAACGAGAGTGTGCTGGTTGCTTGCTTCACGCCGTTATCGTTGAGTGCGCGCACCGCTTGGTACATGGCTTTACGGTAGGTTTGCAGCTTGAAATCCTTTTCCATGCCGAGTCCCACCAACAGCAGGCGTTCGGCGGCTATTCCCGGCACCTGGAACAAAAGCAGGATCTGGCCACTGCGGCCTTCGAGGGTGCCCCCCTTGATGAGCTTGCTGAGATAGCCGTGGCTGGCTTTGTCGACGGTCTGGGCCGCCGCCGTCAGTTTACCGCCGGCAAACACACCGGCGACCAGGCAAGCGGACTGCAACCGATCGGGCTTGGCGTCTGTTACTGAAAATCGCATGCGTGTCTTCCTTTGCGGCAGCCAGGATCATGGCTGGTTGGCGTAGGCTTAAAAGCCATGTCGAAAACTGTTACCCTTGGCATACGTTCGTTGAAGCTCTGTCTGCGTTGGTGATGTTTCTGAGGTGGTTTCTGCGCCGCTGCTTGTTCCCGATCACGCGACCGGGAATAACACGGTCGTTAGTTTAACGCATCATGTGCAACGCCGGCATCACCGAGGGCGACATTGACACGCATTATTGACCGTTATCTGGTCCGCGAGACCGTGCTCACTTGGGCAGCGGTGACCGTCATCCTCATGCTGATCCTGCTGAGCAACCGCTTCGCGCTGCTGCTGGGGGATGCGGCCGCCGGCCAGCTGCCGCGGGACACGGTATTCGAGCTGCTGGGGCTCGCTTCAGTCAGCTATTTCATCGTGGTCATACCGGTTGCGTTGTTTCTGGGAGTGATGCTGGCTCTGGGGCGTCTGTACCGCGACAGCGAGATGACCACGCTCCTGGCTTGCGGTGTGAGCCCGGGACAGGTTTACCGGCCGCTGATGGTCATGGCCCTGATTCTTGCCATCATTCTTGCCGGTCTGTCGTTGGAAGTGGCGCCCTGGGCGGTGCGGCTCTCCACCATTGTCAAAACTTACGGCCAGCATAATGCTCAGGTTGGCAGTTTCGAGTCCGGGCGCTTCAAGGTGGATCAAAACGGCCGCGGCGTGCTGTATGCGGCGGCCGTGAGCCGCGACGGGCATGAATTGCAGAATGTGTTCATGGAAGGGCCAAACGGTGAGCGTCAGGACGTGATCTCCGCCAGCAGCGGTACCCGCCAGGTAAGCGGTGACAGTGGCGCCGGCATGCTGGTGTTACACGACGGTTATCGTTACGACGGCACACCGGGTCAGGCGGATTTCCGTATCGTGCAGTTCGCCGAGCATGGCATCCGCATTTCGCCTGCCGAGCCCAGCCTGGGTCCGGAAGGCTACGCCGCAATGCCCACACACCTGCTGTTGAACAACCCCGATCTAGCCGCGGCTTCCGAATTCCAGTGGCGTTTGTCGGTACCGCTGTCCGCGCTGTTGCTCACCCTGCTGGCCGTGCCGTTGGCGCGCACTTCGCCGCGCCAGGGTCGCTATGGCAAATTGTTCGCCGCCATTCTCGCCTATGTGATTTATTCAAACCTGGTGGGTATCGCACGGGTGTGGTTGGAAAGGAATATTCTGCCCAGGAGCATCGGCATCTGGTGGGTGCCGGTGCTACTGTTATTGGCGACGCTCGTGCTGCTTTTTCAGCAGTATGGCTGGCGTGGCCTGTTTTTCCAGCAACGGGGGGCTACTCATGCGGGTGATTGACCGTCACATCGCCGTGCAGGTAATCGTTAGCACCTTGCTGGTGCTGCTGGTACTTACCGCTCTCGCCAGTCTTATCACTTTCGTGGGCGAATTCAATAGTGTGGGGCGGGGCCATTACTCGCTGATGGATGCGGGGCTTTACACGCTGCTTTACATTCCCTCGCAGGCCTACAACATGTTTGTGGTGGCGGCGTTGCTGGGCGCCATGCTGGGTCTCGGCGATCTCGCCACCCACCACGAGCTTATGGTAATGCGTACCGCGGGCCTGTCGGTGGCGCGATTGGGACTTTCCGCCATGGCTGGCGGTATCGTTCTGCTGGTGTTGTGCGTAGTGCTGGGGGAATTCATTGCACCGCCGGCGCAACGCTATGCCGAAAACCGGCGTTCGCAGTTGTTGTACAACCAGACCAATATGCTGGGGGCCGGCGGCATTTGGGCCAAGGATGGCGATAGGTTCATAAATGTCAGGCAGATGACTGAGCGCAATAGCGCTCAAGGCATCTCTATTTACCGTGTTGACAGTGAGCACCATTTGCTGAGCTTGGCCCAGGCTGATTCGGCGGTATTCCACCACGGCACTTGGCTGCTCAAAGATCTGCATGAGACAAAGCTGACACCGGCAGGGGCCACCACCCAGAACCTCCCGAGCCTCGAATGGCGCACCTTTCTGGGCCCAGGGTTGTTGAGCCTGTTTGTGGTGGACAGCGATAGCCTTTCAGCCCATGGCCTCTACCGATATATCGAATACCTGCACACTAACGGCATCAATGCCAACCGTTATGTCGCCGCTTTCTGGGGCCGGATTGCGCAACCTTTGTCGCTGATGGTGATGCTGCTTTTGGCGTTGCCATTTGTATTCGGACCGTTGCGTTCCGCGACCACCGGCCAACGGCTCGTGACCGGCATGCTCGTCGGCATCGGGTTCTTTGAGTTCAACAGCTTCTTTACCCAGAGCGGCGTGGTGTTCGGTCTGAATCCAGTACTCACGGCGTGGCTGCCAACGGCGCTGCTGGCTATTATCAGCGGCATTGCAGTTAGCCGCATCCGCTGATCGCCAAGAAGTTGGGAATCAGGAACTCGGTAAAATTTACCCGGACTTAGGCCCGCAATTTCGAATGCCTAAGCATTGATTGCAGGTAAATAACACAGGCGGGGGCAGAGCCTATGTCTCCACCCCCGCCGGATAGTCATCAATTACATATCAGGATCGGTGCCTTTGAGTACCTCGGTGATACGCGCAGCATACTGCCGGGTGGCCTTGAGGGTGTCAGCATGCAAACCCTGTTCCGCGAGAGCTAGCGCGTGCATCAACTTGGTATGTTCCAGTGATGTTTTCTTGACGTCGTTCAATGCGCCATTTCCCATATCTTTACATGGATTTCCCACGTTAGCGTCAAAGTGCTTGCTTTTCACACCCACCAGACAGTTGATGACATGATGGAAATGCATAACAGCCGTTGCAGTATCAGCAGCGGCCGCGGCCATTTGCGCGTGTGTTGTAGCGGTGGCGATTTCCTGGCTGGCGTTGCCGGCGGCAAAACCAATCAGGGGTGTCGCCAATAGCATGAGGGCCGCGAGGGCAAAAGGCAAAATACGTTTATTCATAAATAATTCCTCCGATTGGAACATTTGATCATAGTTGTATACGCCCGCGCACCGGAATTGAGCCGCGCCTGGCGCAGTGCAACATTAGGTATTGCCCATGAATCATACGCGTGAGGCGGATTAGTCTCCATCCTGCGGCCAGGCGCTGCTGGACGTGTGAGCGCCCCGTGATTAAGTTTGCCTGGGTTTGCGGGACCTGCGCAAGAGCACCATGCGCGTACCCGAGAGGCGGTCATTCCAGGCAAGATGATGCGGATCGATGGCTGGCCAGACGAAAGCCGCGATCACTAGCATGAATATCCCGATGGCAGCCAGGGTATAAACACTTCTATGCGGCTGTCTGCCGGCGTTGATGAGAAATTCACAACCCAGCAGCAGCAGCAGCCAGGGGATCAGCAGGGTGAGATAGCGGATCAGTGCCCGGTACCAGCCCAGGTGCGTGCCATCCATGCGCACCAACTGCAGGCTCCAAGTGCGCATGCCGAGGGTCTGGCCGCCGTGGGTCCAAAAGCCTGCGAAGAAGGCATAGCCCAGGGCCAGCAGCCCCATCTGGTACATCAGCTTCACGCCGGTGTGATGGGCATAAAAAGCTTCCAATGTGTGACCAGGCGCAAACGGCACGATGAGCAGGGTCGCCACCATGCAGAGGGCAAGTACGATGAGCACATCATAGAAACCTGATGCCAGCCGCCGGAGCACTCCCGGCGATGTCAGAGCCAGGGAATCCGAAATTGGTTCAGGGGTATGCGGCGTGCTCATGACAGAGGGCATTCCCGCAAACTGGCGCTCCCTACCGGATTCGAACCGGTGTTTAAGCCTTGAGAGGGCTCCGTCCTAGGCCTCTAGACGAAGGGAGCTTGGTTACAAAGGGAGTGGTATTATACGGACGCACCGGATTAGCTCAAGCTCGCCATCAAGAAGCGCCTCCGCAAACAATCACACGTGAATTTCCAGGAAACCTCCACCCTGCCTCCCAATATCGTTGCCCGCGCCGACCACAACATCTCGCGGACCCAGATTTCCGAAAACGCACTTAAAGTGCTGTATCGCCTGAAAACTGCGGGCTACGAGTCGTATCTGGTTGGCGGCGGTGTGCGCGATCTGCTGCTGGGCCGTGAACCCAAGGATTTTGATATTGCCACTGACGCGCGCCCGGAGCAGGTGCATGCGCTGTTTCGTAATTGCCGCATCATCGGCCGGCGTTTCCGGCTCGCGCATGTGCAATTTGGCGGCGAGATCATCGAGGTGGCTACTTTCCGGGCCAATCAGGATGTGGTGCGCGAGGTGGACGTTGACGATGCTCATAACGATAGCGGCCGCATCCTGCGCGACAACACCTATGGCACGCTGGAACAGGACGCCTTCCGGCGCGATTTTACTGTCAACGCGTTGTATTACGATATCCGTGATTTCTCCCTCAGGGATTACGTCAACGGCATTGCGGATTTACGCGACGGTACTTTACGGCTCATCGGCGAGCCGCAAATCCGCTATCGTGAGGATCCGGTACGCATGCTGCGGGCAGTGCGGTTCGCCGCCAAACTCGGTTTCCGCATCCACCCGGACACGGCAGCGCCGATCGCTGCGCTCTCAGTGCTGCTGGATGCCATCCCGCCGGCGCGCTTGTTCGAGGAAATTCTTAAATTATTTCTGTACGGTTTTGGCCGGCAATCCTTCGAGAATTTGCGTCATTATGGCCTGTTCGCCCGCCTGTTTCCGCGCACGGATGCGATTTTGGATACTGAAGAGCAGGGCTTCCCTCACACCTTCATTGCTGAAGCGCTTGCCAGCACTGATGCGCGGGTGAATGCGGACAAGTCAGTCACGCCTGCGTTCCTGTTCGCAGCACTGTTGTGGGAACCGGTGCGCCAGCAGGCGCTGGTTCTGGAAGCGCAGGGCATGCATCCGGGTGAAGCCTTGCGGCATGCCGCCGATGAGATTCTCCCTGAACAGATCAGCCATGTGGCGCTACCGCGCCGCTTCGCAACGCCCATGATCGAGATTTACCAGCTGCAGCCGCGTTTTGCACAACGCGACGGCAAACGTCCGTTGCGGCTGCTGGCGCATCCGCGTTTCCGGGCCGCCTATGATTTTCTGATGTTGCGTGCCGCAGCCGGCGAAGTGGATACGGAGCTGGCCCGCTGGTGGACGGAATTCCAGAACGTCGATGCTGCCGGTCAAAGCAGTCTGTTAAAAGCGGCACCGGCCGGAGAGCGAGGCCGTTCGCGACGCCGACGGCGGCGCCGTGAGACTTCTCCGTCAGCGTAATGCCGTGAGCGCCGGAGTTTCCGTGTATATCGGTCTCGGCAGCAACCTGGACGGACCCTCCGGGCAGATACAACGCGCCTTCATGGAATTGGGTGTCCTGCCCCGGAGCCGGCTGCTGGCGCACTCACACCTTTATAAGAGCCGGCCGCTCGGGCCACAGAATCAACCGGATTACATCAACGCGGTAGCGGCGCTGTCAACCGGACTTGCGCCACTGGAATTGCTGCACTCTTTGCGGGAACTGGAGGAGGGGCATGGGCGCCGGCGCATAAGCGAACTCCGCTGGGGTACGCGCAGTCTGGATCTGGATATTCTTGTTTATGGGGATATCCATCTGCAGTTACCGGAATTGACACTTCCGCATCCGGGTGTACATCTGCGCAGTTTCGTCCTTTATCCTCTCGCGGAATTGGCGCCGGCACTGGTGATTCCCGGTCACGGCCCGGTACAGACGCTGCGCGATCGTTGTTATATGCCACCCATCGAGCGCTACGAGGAAGCTGCGAATGAGTGAACTCCAGCCCCGCTACCTGGTGGTGGAAGGCCCCATCGGAGTGGGCAAGACCAGTCTTGCCCAGCGCCTGGCTCAAACCTTCGGCGGCGAGCCGTTACTGGAACGCGCTGAGGATAACCCATTTCTGGAACGCTTTTACCGCGACCCCAGGAATGCCGCGCTGCCGACGCAGTTGTCATTCCTGTTCCAGCGCGCACGTCAATTGCAGCAGTTGCGTCAAGGCGACATTTTCACACCCCTGCGGGTGGCGGATTTCATGCTCGAGAAGGACCGGTTATTCGCGCAACTCAATCTCGATGATGATGAATTAGGGCTCTATGAACAGGTCTATCTGCACCTGACACTGGATTCACCGCTGCCGGATATGGTGGTGTATCTGCAAGCGCCGGTTGAAGTTCTCATGCGGCGCGTCGTCCACCGGGGTATTGGTTATGAACAATCCATCCAGCGGGATTATCTTGCACGCGTCGCCGGTGCGTATGCGCATTTCTTTCATTATTACAACCGCTCGCCCCTGTTGATCGTGAATGCCGCTGACATAAATCCTGTGGACAGCGAAGAGGACTATGAGCTGCTGGTAAAGGAAATCAGTCGCGTCAAGAGCGGTCGCCACTATTTCAATCCCGGTAAGGGTTAACAACTAATTGAACGACAGCCCGCGGGAAGGGCACATGCAGGTGCTCATGCTTTTCAATCAGGCTAACTGATTGAAAAATGGGGAAAACCGGAAATCACATTTTCGGTTTTGGGGTGGGGAAGGTCATGCTGGCTTGCTCCAAGAACCTGCTGGAGCTTGATGTTTAAGCGGCTGCCCGCCATGCTGATGCCAGGCGAGACGGAGTGTGCATGTATACCCAACCTGAAAACCGCAGCCAGGCCGAAAAGTTCACACTGGCGACGCTGGCGAAAATGAAGGCAGCGGGCGAAAAAATCGCCTGCCTCACCGCCTATGACGCGAGTTTTGGGGCGTTGCTGGACAATGCCGGCGTGGACGTGGTGCTGGTCGGTGACTCCCTGGGCAACGTCATCCAGGGTCATGCCACCACCGTGCCCGTGACCATGGATGACATGGTGTATCACAGCCGACTGGTGAAACGCGGCCTCAGGCGTGCATTCTTCATGGTGGATATGCCGTTCATGAGCTATCCGACCCCGGAGATCGCGCTTAGCAATGCGGCGCGTCTCATGCAGGAGGGTGGCGCGCAGATGGTCAAGCTGGAAGGCAGCGGTCACCAGGCGGAAATCGTGCGTTACCTCAACGAAAACGGGGTGCCGGTATGCGCGCATCTGGGCCTGCGGCCCCAGAATGTGCACAAGTTAGGCGGCTTCAAGGTGCAGGGACGCGGCAAACCGGCGGCACGTAAGATGCTGGAAGACGCGCTGCTGCTGGAAAAGGCCGGGGCTGACATCATCCTGCTGGAGTTGGTCCCGCGGAAGCTGGCTGCCGAAATCACCGCCCAGGTGAAAGTGCCGGTCATCGGTATCGGCGCGGGGGCCGAGGTGGACGGCCAGATCCTGGTGCTGTACGACATGTTGGATATCACTCCGGGGCGACGCCCCAGGTTCGCGCGTAATTTCATGGAAGGTGCCGGGGGTCCACGCGCCGCTGTGGAAGCGTATGTGAAGGCGGTGCGAGATGGCAGTTACCCTGCGTTTGAGCACGGCTTCGACTGAATTCGGATGATCCTGCATTCCGCCAAACGCAAGCCATGTTGACGTTACACGGCATTATTGAACTTCGCGACTACGTCAAACACTGGCGCATCACCGGCCAGAGAATCGCGTTTGTGCCTACCATGGGGAATCTGCATGCCGGGCATCTGCACCTGGTGGAACGCGCCCATGAATTTGCCGAGCGTGTGGCGGTAAGCATTTTTGTGAATCCTCTGCAGTTCGGTCCCAACGAGGATTTCAAGAATTATCCGCGCACCTTGGAGACCGATAAAAGCCAACTGGCTGCGGCTGGGGTAGACCTGCTGTTCGCGCCATCGTTGGATGAGATGTACGCTTGTGACCGGGAGCAGGTCACACGTATCGAGGTCCCGGAACTCGCCTCAATCCTGGACGGTAAATTCCGGCCCGGACATTTCTCCGGTATGGCCACGATAGTCGTCAAATTATTTAATATGGTGCAACCGGATGTGGCGTTGTTCGGTGAAAAGGATTATCAGCAATTGGCGGTAGTCCGCCGTGTGGCGGCGGATTTATGCATACCGGTGAAAATCGTCGGCGTTCCCACGGTGCGCGAGGCCGACGGCCTGGCCATGAGCTCACGCAATCAATACCTGGCCGCCTCGGAACGTGAACTGGCGCCGCTGCTTTTTCGTACGCTCGGTGAATTGGCGCAAGCACTGAACGATGGCAGACGTGATTTCCAGCGGCTTGAATCCGAAGCCGTGCGCAAACTTTCCGCGGTTGGCATGCGTCCAGACTATGTGGCTATTCGTGCAGCCGGTACTTTGGCAACGCCGGATGAGGTAACTGTAAATTTCGTGGTGCTGGCCGCTGCCTGGCTAGGCAAAGCACGCCTCATCGACAATATCGAAGTGCATACTACAGTCGCAGCGGGACATATCAGCACTTGAGCACCTGAACAGGAGCAAGGTAAAATATCGCTCCGTTACGCAGACTTGCCTGATCCGCATGCAACTCACCCTGCTCAAAGCCAAGCTGCACCGCGCCCGCGTAACCCATGCGGAAGTCGATTATGAAGGCTCCTGTGCCATTGACGGCAACCTGCTGGATGCCGCCGGCATCCTCGATTACGAGCAGCTCCACATTTATAATGTCAGCAACGGTGAACGCTTCACCACCTACGCCATTCGTGCGGAAGCCGGTAGCGGCATCATTTCAGTGAATGGTGCCGCCGCGCATCGCGCCGTACCCGGCGATCGCGTCATTATCTGCGTTTATGCGCAATTGGGCGCCGCCGAAGCCATCAACTACAAGCCGCGGCTCATTTATCTCGACGCGCTCAACCAGATCACGCGCACTGCCAATGCCATCCCCATCCAGGCCGCTTGAGCCCGCAACTCTTGCGGGAGGGTGGGACGCACGTCGCGGTTGACTGCAAAGCCCAAAGGGTTAAGCTGAATTCATCCCTCGTTGTCTAATTATCCATGAGTGCCTCCATCACCCAATCTCCGTCTTCTGGCGCCAGCGCGGATCAATTCCGGCGCAGCGGTTATACGCTGCTGCCTCAGGCTGTCAGCCCCGAAAGCGCCCGGTTGGTAGCCACTTATGCACTGCTGCAGCAGAAATGGCCGGGTTACTACCAGTCCGAGGAAATGTTCCGGGTGGCGCTTGGCCGTTACGCCGATGCACTCAGCGAAGCGCTGTTACTGGAATTGAAACCCGTGGTAGAGCAGGCCACGGGCCTTGAATTGCTGCCCTGTTATTCCTACCTGCGCATCTACGGCAACGGCGCGATATTGCCAAAGCATCTGGATCGGCCCTCCTGCGAGATTAGCACTTCGTTGACACTGGGATTCAAGGCGCCGGCTGCGTGGCCTCTGTGCGTGCATGCGGACGGTGTGGACAAGCTGCTGTCGCTGATGCCCGGCGATATGCTCATTTATCGCGGTGCGGATGTACCCCACTGGCGCGAAACGTTTAGCGGCGAATACTGGGTGCAGACCTTTCTGCATTACGTGGACGCCCATGGACAGTTCACCGATTTCAAATTCGATGGGCGTGAGCGCATCGGGCCCTTCGATAAACTCAGCATGCAACGGAAATTCCAGCGGCCCGCAAGTCTGGGACAGTATGACAAGGCAGCGACTGTGGGTCCGGATGCGCCCTGCCCCTGTGGCAGCGGTCTGCGATTCCGGGATTGCCATGGAAGGAATTAAAAAATAGATAAATTGCTTGTGGTGCATGCTAGTACTGCCATCGGCATCTGAGATTGTTATTGCGGTTCGATGGCTATCTGACGTATGTTGTTATGAGTCCGTTGTGTTGAAGATTGATTATCTAGTCAATATTTTTATGTTGATTTAACGCCCAGATCACATGTTCACGCACGAGTTCTGAAGGATGGTCGGCGCGCATTTGTAGAGATGCGACAGTTTCCGATGATGTGGGCGCGTTGCCCAACGCCACGGCGATATTCCTCAACCAGCATTCGTAACCCACGCGCCGTAGCGCACTGCCTTTGGTACGCTCCAGGAATTCCTCTTCAGTCCAGTTGAATAGTTCCAGCAGCGCTGCGTTGTCCAGACCATGGCGTGGCTTGAAATTTTTTTCATCCGTGGGTTTGGCGAATTTGTTCCAGGGACAGAAAAGCTGACAATCATCGCAACCGAATACGCGGTTGCCGATGGCCTTGCGGAATTCCACCGGGATGGCGCCCTTGTGCTCGATGGTCAGGTAGGCGATGCAGCGGCGCGCGTCGAGCTGATAGGGTGCGACGATGGCCTGGGTCGGGCAGACATCCATGCAGGTATGGCAAGTGCCGCAATGATTGTCGGCGGGCGCGTCTAACGGCAAAGGCAGGTCGGTGAACAACTCACCTAGGAAAAACCAGGAACCGGCGTCCTTATTGATCAGATTGGTGTGCTTACCGATCCAGCCCAGGCCGGCATTGCGCGCCAGGGCTTTTTCCAGCACCGGCGCACTGTCGGTGAAGGCACGGTAACCGAACGTGCCGACTTCCTGTTCAATGGATTCAGCGAGCTTTTGCAATTGGCCGCGCAGGACTTTGTGGTAATCACGGCCCAGGGCATAGCGGGCGATATAGGCACGATGCTTTTCTTCCAGTAGAGCTTGCGCGTCCGCGGCGTCCTCTGGCCAGTAATCCCTACGCACGGAAATCACCCGCAAAGTGCCCGGCACCAAGTCCGCCGGCCGGCTGCGGCGAGTGCCATGATGCTGCATGTAATTCATCTCGCCGTGGCGCTGCTGTCTGAGCCATTCCAGCAGGTATTGTTCGTCTTCCGGCAATTGCACGCCGCTGATGCCGGTTTGCTGGAAGCCCAGCGCCCGTGCCCAGCCGCGGATACGTTCGGCGAGTGCGCTTAAATCACGGATATCACTGGCTTGTGGCTGCATGGGCTGCTGAGGTTGGCGTGCTGTATATAATGCTGCCATGCCGGCATTTTCCCAAGCGTTGTACACGGCCGCCCAGGTGCGGGAGCTGGATCGGCGTGCCATTGCCCTGGGCATTCCTGCAGAAGAACTCATGCGGCGCGCCGGTGCGGCGGCGTGGCAAACACTCGCAGGCCACTGGCCGGCGGCACAGCATATTGTGGTGTTTGTCGGAGCAGGTAACAACGCCGGTGACGGCTATGTGCTGGCTAAGGAAGCACTGCAAGCTAAGCGGCGAGTGACGTTAATCAATGTCGGCGATGTCGCCAAGCTGTCTGATGCGGCGGCTGCGGCGCGAGCAAAGTACCTGGCTGTGGAGGGCCAGGAACGACGATTTTCAGGCGTATTGCCGGATGACGCGGATGTGACTGTGGATGCCTTACTGGGCACGGGCCTGGATCGTTCTTTGCGGGATCAGTGGGCGCAGGCAGTACAACTTATAAACACCGGTGGCAAGCCGGTGTTGGCATTGGATGTTCCTTCGGGGTTGAATTCTGATACCGGCGCCGTCATGGGGGTTGCCGTGCAGGCGACCGTAACCGTGACCTTCATCGGCATGAAGGCGGGTATGGTCACCGGAGAAGGACCCGCCTGTGTAGGCGAAATTGTGTTGGCGGCGCTGGGCGTATGTACACAGGTTGACGCGGATATCATACCGGCAGCGCGCTGCATCAGTGAAGCAGAAATGCGTTTGCCGCGCCGTGCGCGCTCGGCGCACAAAGGCCGGTTTGGCCATGTATTGGTGATCGGCGGTGACCACGGGATGGGCGGGGCCGTGCATCTTACTGCGGAAGCGGCTCTGCGCAGCGGCGCGGGACTTGTAACTGTCGCTACCCGCCCGGCACACGTGACAGCATTACTGGCTGGCTTGCCGGAAGCCATGGTACATGGGCTGGAAAGCGCTGCCGAGGTACTGCCGCTCATAGGACGCGCCACGGTGATCGCCATTGGCCCGGGTCTCGGTCAGGGTGACTGGGGCCGCATGCTGTTGGCTATGGCATTGGATACGCCGCTGCCGCTGGTGGTGGATGCCGACGCACTCGACCTGCTGGCCGCCCATCCGATAGTGCGCGGTCAGTGGGTGCTGACTCCCCATCCGGGGGAAGCGAGCCGTCTGCTCAAGCAGACCATCAGCGCGATCCAGGAAGATCGCTACCGGGCGGCGCTGCAGCTGGTTGAACAATTTCGCGCCGTGGTGGTACTCAAGGGTGCCGGCAGCATTGTTGCAGCACCGGATGAAACACCGGCGGTGTGTACCCACGGTAACCCGGGGATGGCGGCGCCCGGCATGGGCGATGTGCTTACCGGCGTCATCGCTGCACTGATTGCCCAGGGTTTTGTGTTACCTGAAGCAGCCCGTATCGGCGTTGCATTGCACGCGCTGGCGGGAGACCGGGCGGCGCAATCCGGCGAGCGCGGTCTCATGGCGCGTGATCTCATCGGTGCTTTGCGCCAGGTGATGAATCTGTGAGTCAATTTACGGTGGCAAATGCCGTGGCCATGGATGCCCTGGGTGTGCAACTGGGGCGTGCCTTAAATGTCGCGGCAGTGGTGTACCTCACGGGTGAACTGGGTGCTGGCAAAACTACCTTGGTGCGTGGCGTGTTGCGCGGTCTGGGGTTTACCGACCGGGTACGCAGTCCGACTTACACACTGATGGAAAGCTACGAATTCCCAGGACGGGTATTCCATCATCTTGACCTTTATCGCATCCGCGATGCCGGCGAACTTGAGTTCTTGGGGGTGCGTGAACTGGATGCTGCGGACCGCTGGGTGTTCGTCGAGTGGC
>Ga0307374_10004908_pt1 | contig 21996 bp, 18 predicted proteins | sample OX3MG_FD_202532 | JGI IMG/M metagenome (GOLD analysis project Ga0307374, IMG submission 202532) | Soil microbial communities from Risofladan, Vaasa, Finland - OX-3 | ecosystem: Environmental > Terrestrial > Soil > Coastal area > Acid sulfate soil | place: Finland: Risofladan, Vaasa | collected...
TCGCTCCGAGGAGTACGGCCACCGCATCGACGATCTGCTGAAGAAGAGCAAAACTCAGGGAGAAGCGTAGACTCCACGCGAGCCGCCGCTCACCTCTGATGCCACGAAACATTCAGCCGCCGCACATCGACGGGGCCCTCGTCATCGACAAGCCATCCGGGAAAACATCCCACGACGTCGTCGAAGCTGTGCGCCGCTTGGTGGGCTTTCGCCAGATCGGCCATCTCGGCACGCTCGATCCGTTGGCAACCGGCGTCCTTGTACTGCTCCTCGGACGCGCCACGCGCCTCGCGCAGTTTTATATAGGCCGCCGCAAGCGCTACAACTGCACCGTCCGCTTCGGCTACGCGACCGACACCTACGATTCCGACGGAGAGCCTCAGGGCCCAGACTGCGCTCCGGTTCTCGTTCGCGAGTCTCTCGAGCGCCTGACCGCAACGTTCCTGGGACGCATTCAACAGATGCCCCCGGCGTTTTCCGCCAAGAAAATTCATGGTCGTTCCGCGCACGAACTGGCCCGCAAGAAAAAGCCAGTCACGCTGAAGCCGGTTGAGGTAGACGTTTACGAATTTCGCCTGACTGAAATCGAGGGCTCCTACGCGAAGTTCACCGTTGAATGCGGAGCGGGCACGTATATTCGTGCGTTGGCCCATGACCTCGGCAAACTCGAAGGCTCCGGCGCGCACCTCTCTGAAATCAGCCGCACCGCAGTCGGGGAATTCACCCTCGATCACGCTATCAAGCTCGAGGAATTGGCCGAAGCCGCACGTACCGGGCGTTTGACCGAGCGCGTCATTCGCCTCGAAGCCTTACTGCCAGAACTCCCGCGCGTCACAATTCTGCCTGTCATCGAGCGTCGCGTGCGCCACGGCGCAAAATTCAACATTCCCATCGCGCAGATTCAACCGGGCCGCGCAACCGCCGCCCAAGGCGCGCCCGAGGAACTGGATTCCGGCGACTGGAAGCCCGCGCGTCTCCGTGTTTTCAACTCGCAAGAGCATCTGATCGCCATCGCCCAAGCCGTTGTCCCGCGCACTTATCAGCCCATCGTCGTTCTCGAAGCAATTTCCTGAGATGCAGGGTTTTTGGTGCGGCAAGCGAGAACTTTGTTGCAGTGCCTCGCTGAAATTGAAGGCGCGATAATGTCCAAGCACAATCGTCGTCACGGAAATAGCGAGTTACGGCACCGGCCGAATCGGTGCAGAAGGGAACCCGCCACCCTGGACGGGTGCTCGTCCTGCATAGATTGGCCCGCCGGTCTTGGGGTTCCGCGTCACCACTCGTGGCGTCAACAATATCAGCAGTTCCGTGTTGTCATTTTGTGTGCTGCGGTTACTTCCCAGCAAGCCCAATGGGCCCAGCTCCGCCACTCCTGGGGCGCCGTTGATCGCGCGCATCTCTTGTGATTCGATGATTCCTGCCAACGCGGTCGTTTCTCCGTCTTTCACGCGGACCGTTTGGTCGATAGTCTGATTGCTGATCACCGGAATCCCGTCCACGGAATTCCCCGTCAGACTGCGCAGTTCGAAGTGCAGCTCGAGCGTCACTTCGTCGTTCGCGTGGAGGTGCGGCGTTGCTTTCATCTTCAGGCCAATATCCTCATACTCGGAATTTGGATACGGAGTTGACGGGACACTGTTATTCGTCGAATTGAAAGTAGCATTGTCCAGAATGATCGAGAGCGTGTTGGCCGTCGAATCCGCCACGGCCAGATCAGGCGGATGGGCTGCACCCAGGAAATCTCCGGTCACAAGTCCGATTGGCCCCGTGCCCGTCGGAAGAGTCAGTGGGAAAGCAAACGTGCCGTTACCATTGCCAATCAAAACGTCAACCGTGTCCGCGCTTTCGTCCGATATGGCCAAGTCTGTTCGCCCATCCAAGTTAAAATCCCCGGCAGTAATCGCCACCGGCTTATTGCCCGTCGTCGAAGTGGCGTTCAACGCCGAAGTGCCATTCGCTGTGAACGTTCCGTCCCCGTTACCCAGAAAATTGGACACAGTGTTGTCCGTTTGATTCACGATGGCCAGACCGATATTTGTATTGGTATCAAGGTTGAACTGTCCTGCCGCAATTGCCACCGGCGACGCCCCAGTCGAAAGCGTTCCTTTGCCGGCAAAAGTCCCGTCTCCGTTCCCTAGAAAAATCGAGACGGTATTCGCCGACTGGTTTGTAATCGCGAGATCTGCCTTGCCATCGTTATTGAAGTCGGCGGTCGCAATTGCCGATGGGCCTTGCCCTGTTGAGATCACAGTTTGCGGTTGGAAAGTTCCATCGCCATTGCCAAGCAGGATCGAAACCGTGTTGTCCGCTTGATTGACGACGGCAAGGTCCTGGTGGCCGTCACCATTAAAATCCGCCGCCACAGCTGCAACGGGATTCTTCCCTACAGGAAAAGTTCCTTTGAACGTAAATGTTCCGTCGCCGTTTCCGAGAAAAATGGAAACCGTGTCGTCGGTTTGGTTTACTGCAGCGAGGTCCGGGATACTGTCATTGTTGAAGTCCGCCGCAACCAATGCAATCGGCCCTTGCCCGGTGGCTAACGTTCCTTCGTTGGCAAAACTGCCGTCGCCGTTCCCCAAGAAAATCGATATGGTGTTGTCATCATGGTTGGCGTCCGCTAGATCGACCTTGTTATCGCCGTTGAAATCCGACGCCACAATCGCCACGGGGTTTTTCCCTGTCGCGATATCGGTTCGGGGGAACAGATTCGACGACACCGCCGGAATGAAGCCCGGCGATGTCAGGCTCGGAGAAAATTGCGCCAGCACAATCGGCACGCGGTCCCCAACGAAGAACGTCACCGGGTTGTCGTCCTCGGCTCGCAGAAGCACGCGCTTGCCGCTCTTTATTACGCTCAGCGTGTCGGAGAACGCCGCTGCCGCGCCCGGCAAAGTCGAGAGAAAAGTTGTTTTGCCGCCGCCAAACGCAATCAGCGGTGGAATCAACGAGCCAATGCCCACTTGTCCTGCGCCGACGAGCGACGCAATTTGATTCGCCCCCAATCCCGAAAGTGCGCTCGTCGGTCCAAAAAGTTGTTCAATCACTCCCACGAGGCCCGCTATGCCCGATTGCGCGGCCTGAATCTGTTGCGGCGTCAAAGAGAAAGCAGAAACCGATGTGGGCGGAGTAATTCCGATTTGGCTCGCAGCGCTGCGGTCCACTTCGAGAATTTCCACTTCCAACACGATCTCCCCGCGCGGTTGCTCCAATTGCTCCAGTAATTTCGCAGCCACCGAGATCGCTTGCGGCGACGCTCGCATTGTAATCGTTCGCGCCGATGTATTTAGTTCGGCGCGCGTGATTCCCGCAATCTCACGGACGATCCGCAATATTTCGGTCATTTCATTTGGCGTTTCGGATGCAGGTAGTTCGACGGTCCGTACAATCGACAGATCGTACGCGAGACGTTTTTGAGGTGTGTCCGCGGCCACAAAGAAAAGCCTTCGCGTCAACGGCCTCCAAAATGTTCCTGTCATATCGCCGAGCACTCGAGCCGCTGTTAAAAAATCAACGTTGTTGATTCTCAGATGCACCAGCTTCGATTGCAGCTCCACATCAAACGAGGCATCCACTCCAAACGTGTGCGCCACCGCTTCGTATGCGCCCATCGTATCCCCGCGATAATCGAAGCTGCGTGTACCCGTCAGGGGCTCGAGTCGCACCACTCCAGCGGGCTGTGCCATCAATTGGCGCAGCATTGCGGCGGAAGACGGTGCCACTTGCGCGAGCCTTTCGCGCACCATTTCATCGCCCGGATCGAGCACCAGAGCAGCATTCAATTCCGCTCGCGCCTCGGCCAAATGGTTTGTCAGCGCATCTCGCTCCGCTCGGTCCACTGCTGCGCTTACCAGTTGGCTTCGCGCCAGTTCGCGCCGCAACAAATACTCGCGCTTCGATGGATCTTGCTGCGTGGCTTCCGTATAAGCTGCAAATGCCAGCGTCCAATTTTTTTGTTTCTCCGCCTTGACGCCGCGTTCGTACGCAGCCTTCGCGCGCTTGGCGTCGTGCACTTTTGTTTGAGCAGCGGCCAAGGATTGGGCCGGAGTTTTCACCTGCCCAGCGGACGTGCCAAGGGCAATACATAGGCAAGAAGCGATCGTTAGCAGTGGGCGCAATGGATATACCTGTTTGCTATTCTTACAGAGATTGGCGTAAAGCCCGCGAAGTTGCCCGCGTCTGTGCCGCGAAAGCTAAGGCGCGTATCAAGCCGGTAACCTGAGGCAGAAAATAATTTAACGTTCGGCCGGATCGGAATCTCTACTGCAAATTAGCTTTGAAGAACGCCACCATCCTCGACCACGCATCTTTTGCCGCTTCTGGACGGTAGCCCGTCTTATTATTGGGATTCTCAAATGCGTGGCCTGCACGATCGTAAATCTTCGCGTCAACGGTTTTACCGTCGCCTTTCATCGCGGCAACAAATGCGTTTACAGCCTGCGGCGGAATCCCACGATCATCAGCCCCAAAATTGCCCAGCACCGGCGCTTGTATCTTGGCGATATTCTCCGGATCCGTCGGCAACGCACCGTAATTCACAACGCACGCCGCGATCTTCGGTTCATTCTGCGCGAGCAATATCGAATAACCTCCGCCCATGCACCATCCCACAACGCCAATCTTGCCGGGCTCAACATCGGCTCGAGAAGCCAGATACGAAAACGCTGCCTTCAGGTCCGCGACCCCTCGATCCTGCGGCAGACCCCGGGAAAGTTCGTGCGCTTCTGCCGGGTCACTCGTATTCTTTCCCCGGTAGAGGTCGACCGCGAGCGTCACATAACCCAATTCTCCAAATTTCCGCGCTTGTTCTCGAATCCAATCGTTCAGTCCCCACCACTCATGAATCACGATGATCGCAGGGTGCTTTCCTGAAGTGGTTTGAGTGACAAGATACCCGCTAACGGTTTCGTTTCCGCTCGGGTATTGGACTGTTTGCGTTTTCGTTTTCTGCGCGGACGCAACGCTTCCCGCTGCCAATATTCCGAATGCCAGCAGCCACAAGATTTTTTTCACCGAGCCTCCAGAATTCTGCAACGCGACGGCAATTCTACTATCGAACACAGAGTTGTCGCATGGACCACGAAAAGTCTATCGAACGTGGGGTATTTTGTCTTGACGATATCTTTGCAGCAAGATACACTCGGAATTCCTAGTTGATACTCAGTTACAACTGGATTTGGCATCCTAAATGCTCTCCGCACTCTTACTTGCTCTCCGGGAAGGCGTTGAAGCCGCCCTTGTGGTCGGCATCGTCTTAGTTTATCTCAATCGCACTGGCCGTCGCCAATTGGCGCGCTACGTGTGGGCGGGCGTTGCTCTTGCTGTCACGTGCAGCTTCGCGGCCGCCGTCCTTCTGCAGCGGTGGCAAGTTAGCGAAGACGGTTTCGAGGGCATTCTGATGCTTGCGGCTGCCGCTCTCGTCGTCTCCATGATTGTCTGGATGAACCGTATCGCGCGTCGCCTTCGCAAGGAAATCGAGCAGCGTGTCGAAACGTACGTCCAGAAAGGCGAACGCGCCGCCGGATGGGGAATTGGCTTTTTCGTTTTTCTGATGGTGCTGCGCGAAGGCGCCGAGCTCATCCTGATTCTTCGCGCGGTCGAGCTTTCCATCTCCGGCCTCCAAGTCTGGATTGGCACGGGAATCGGAATCGTCCTAGCCGTTGCCGTCGGCCTATTTTTCTTTGAGGGGACACTCAAGATCCCGCTCGGCCGCTTTTTTGCTGCTACCAGCACAATTCTCATGGTTGTCGCGTTTCAACTCGCCCTCACGGGCCTGCACGAATTGAGCGAAGCCAGATGGCTCCCATCGAGTAAGCAGGAGATGGCGACCGTCGGCCCGATCGTTCGCAACGAATACTTTTTTTTCGTTGTTATTCTCGGCGTCGCCGCGATCCTGGTCTTGCGGGAATGGTTTGCGCTTCGTCGAGCGGCGGTCGATTCGTCGATAAATCCTGCCGAAAAGCGCCTTCGCGAATGGGAACATCGCCGTCGCCGTGTCTGGAGCTTCGCAGCGGCGTCGTTGTGCTTGATGGTGATACTTTCTCTTACGGCGGAATTCGTCTATACGCGCGCCTCAGCAGCACCTCCTGAAGCGGAACCTCTCGTAGCTGTCGGGAATATCGTCCGCATCCCACTGGCTGAAATGAGCGGCGTCAGCGTGCATTTCTACACGGTGGATGTGCAGGGATCGTCGCTTCGTTTTCTGGTGGTTCGCAAACCCAATGGCGATTATGCCACCGCTCTTGACGCCTGCCAGATCTGCGGCGCCATCGGCTATCGCCAGGAAGGCTCGGTCTTGATTTGCCGCAACTGTGGCGCGCCTGTGAACGCCGCCGAAATCGGCATGCCCGGAGGTTGCAATCCCATCGCATTCAAGTCGCACGTCGAAGGAACGAACATCATCGTCGACCTTTCGGCGCTCACCGATGCCGCCTCCGAGATAAAAAAATAAGCCATGTTCGTTCGCCTGCTCAAGGAATCGTTCACTCGCAACCCGCGCCGCAAAGTTCTCACCGGCATTGCGCTGGTCCTTGGCATGGCCGTTGCAACAGCGACGTTCACAGTTGCGGTTGACGTTGGCGACCAATTGGCTCGCGAATTTCGTAGCCTGGGAGCAAATCTGCTTGTTACGCCGCAAGCGGACACGCTGCCCGTTGAAATCGGCGGCGTCGATTATCGCCCAGCCGGACAGGGCGCTTTTCTTTCCGTCTCGGACTTGCCAAAGCTGAAAACAATTTTCTGGCGCCACAACATTCTCGGTTTCACTCCATTTCTCGATGTTCCTGTCGAAGCGAATCTTAGAAGCAGCCGGGCGCCAACGAAAAGCTTTCAGACCACGCTTATCGGCACCTGGTACAAGCATTCCGTCCCCATCGAAGACGGCACCACTTTCATCACCGGCGCGAGCTTCACGCATCCGTGGTGGAAAATTCGCGGCCAGTGGTTCGCTGACAACTCAAATAACTGCGTGGCTGGCGCATCGCTAGCTCAAAAATATGGAATTGCCATCGGTGACACGCTTGATCTAGCCACCGGCGCGCATAAATTAATCGCGGTCGTCACTGGCATTGTCACCACGGGCGACTCGCAAGACGATGCAGTCCTATGCCCGCTTCCGATGGCTCAAGTTCTTGTCGGCAAGCCTGGCGAATTTCGTCAGCTTTTCGTGAGCGCGCTCACGAAGCCCGCGGACACGCTCGCGCAAAAAGATCCCAACACGATGACGCCCACCGAATTCGACCGCTGGTATTGTTCGCCGTACATTACTTCGATAGGCCATCAGATTCAGCAAATTCTTCCCGGCACGCATGTCGAAACCATCCGCCGCGTCGCCGAAACAGAGGGCCGCGTCCTTTCGCGCGTCGGTCTTCTTCTCTGGATCGTCACCATCGCCGCTTTGATCGCTGCGGCTCTTGCTGTCGGTGCTACCTCGGCCACCACGGCGATGGAGCGCCGCGCAGAAGTCGGCCTGATGAAGGCACTCGGCGCCACAAATTTTCTGGTGGGTGGGCTATTCCTCTCCGAACAACTCCTTCTTGCTATTGCCGGCGGATGCGTTGGTTTCGTGCTCGGCGCCGGTCTCGCTCGCGAGCTCGGCGAAACAGTCTTCGGCGTCGCAACGTCTCCTCGTCTCGTCGTTCTGCCAATAATTCTTGCCGCGGCTGCCGCTGTCGCGCTGATCGGCAGTTGGATTCCACTCTATCGCGCCGCGCATATCCCGCCCGCGCCGATTCTGAGAGGCCAGTAGTGTTCAAGCGCCTGCTCTTCCATTTGCTTCGCGGAAACCGCGTCCGGCTTACAGTTGTGCTTCTCGCTCTCATCAGCGGCGGTGCAGTGATTTCCGCGCTGATGAATCTCGACTTGGATATCAATCACAAGCTCACGCAGGAATTTCGGTCTCTCGGCGCAAATCTCGTTGTCTCCGCGCCACAGGCCGCTTCCGCATCGCAAGATGCGCCCCCGCTCATGGATGAATCGGTCATGCGAACCATCGACCCTCCATCCTTGGTTCCCGGCACTATCACGTCGCCGGATTTGTATCTTGTCGCCCGCGCTGGCTCGAATGACGGACGCGATGTTGTTGTCACGGGGACGTGGCTCGACCGAGTCTCACAAATGGAACCATGGTGGAAGATCACCGGAACGGGCGGTTTGCCGCGCACCGATCTTTCGCACTGCCTTATCGGCCGCAACGTAAGCCGCAGTCTGGGCCTGTCGCCGGGCAGCAGCATTGAATTATCGTATCAGGGCCGCGCAGTGGATCTGAGCGTCGCTGGCGTAGCAGATGCGGGTGGCTCCGAAGACAATCAGATTTTCGTCAACTTGCCTGTCGCGCAGAAACTCGCGGGCCTCGAGGGCAAAATCGAGCTAATCCAATTGAGCGTTCCGGGGTCGGCGAGCCAGATCCGCAGCGTTGCGGACAAACTCCAGGCTGCGTTTCCCGCGCTCGAAGTGAAACCGATTCCGCAGATCACCGAAGCAGAAGGCAATCTCTTACACCGAATCCGCTTTCTGATTTTTTCGACGGGCCTCTTGATTCTGGTTCTAACTGCCCTTTGCGTGCTGGCGACCATGGCTGCGCTTGCGATGGAGCGCCGCCGCGATGTTGGCTTGATGAAGGCCCTCGGCGGCTCGATTCAAAAAGTGGTGGGACTTTTCCTCGCCGAAGTCGGCGTTCTCGGAGCTGTGGGGGGAATTCTCGGCTATGCGCTCGGCATGGTGCTATCGGTCTGGATGGGCCATCGCGTTTTTGGCACGAGCATTTCCCCACGCTGGGAAGTGCTTCCCGCCACGGTCATTTTGATGCTGTGCGTTGCCCTCGCGGGAGCTCTGCCTTTGCGCTTGCTCGGCAATATTCGTCCGGCTGTGATTTTAAGAGGAGAATGAATCAGTGGCGCTCGTCGAAGCAGCGGACCTAAAGAAAACTTTTGGCGAAGTCTGCGCCCTCAATGGCGTCTCGTTTACCGTCGAGCCCGGTGAATGGATTGCCATCATGGGTCCTTCGGGTTCCGGCAAGACCACGCTCATCAATATTCTTGGCGGTCTCGATACGCCTACTGGCGGCCGCGCCATCGTCGATGGCGTCGACGTCGGCCGCCTCGACGAATCGGGCCTCACACGTTTCCGCTCGGAGAAAATTGGCTTTGTCTTTCAGCAATTTCATCTTGTCCCGTATCTCACTGCGGTAGAAAACGTCATGCTTGCGCAGTATTTTCACAGCACTACGGATGAATCGGAAGCCGCCGAAGCATTGCGCCGCGTCGGCTTGGGCGATCGCCTGACGCATCTTCCTTCACAACTTTCCGGCGGCGAACAGCAGCGCGTCGCCGTCGCACGTGCGCTAATCAATCATCCCAAGCTGATACTTGCCGACGAGCCCACGGGCAACCTGGACGAAGCCAATGAAGAAACCGTGATTCGCCTGCTCCGCGATCTTCACAGTGAAGGGCACACGATTCTCATGGTGACGCACGACCCGTCCATCGGCAGCCTTGCCGATCGCCGCATTGAGCTTGCGCACGGCCGCCTCGCGCAAATCACGGTTTACTCATCCGAAGACGAGGCGCGTTTCGATCACGTGCTCGAGGAACTCTGGCTCTGTGCCGAAATCGGCAAACGCGCCAAACTCGCGCGCTTCCATTCACTCGATGCCGATCCGGAGCGCACCTTGCAACGCCTTGCCGTCGTCGGCCTTGTGGTCATGCACGATTCCGAAATCGAATTGACCGATCGCGGCAACCGTCGCGCTCGCGACGTCGTTCGCCGCCGCCGTCTCGCCGAGCGCCTCTTTACAGACACATTCTCGATCGCCAATGCCGAGGCCGATTCCCAAGCCTGCAAATTTGAGCACATCATCAGCCCCGAGCTGGATGAACGCATCTGTAGTTTCCTCGGCCATCCGAAAACCTGCCCCCATGGCAACCCAATTCCCCCGGGCCCCTGCTGCCCGCCATCGAAAGTTTCTGGATGATTTCATCGCGAAGAAACACTGACTGTTTTGTTCAAAATGGCCATGGTACGTGGATCATTTACGAAAAGAGCTTTCTATGCCTATCCCGCTAGACACTCGCAAGAAACCAATCGACGTGAAAGTTCACGTTTCCACCGGCGCAGGTGTCGACATCACTTGGTCCGACGCGCACACCAGCCATTACGATTTTGCTTACCTCCGCGAGCATTGTCCATGCGCCACGTGCAAAGAGGGGCGTGACAAAGATGCGCCTGTCGATGCGAAAACGATTGCGGGTTCTGCCGCTCTTCCTTTATTCAAGCCGAAAATCACCGCTCGCGCCGCCACAGCAGTGGGGAATTACGCCATCCAAATTGAATTCACCGACGGTCACACTACAGGGATTTACAGCTTCAGCCATTTCCGCGAAATCTGTCCCTGCGAGGCTTGCGCCAGCGAATTTCGCGGGGAAAAATCGGAGTAAGTCGCAGCCGCGCGGCCCGTCGCACCCCGGTGCCCATCTTCTAAGTCATCCTCGAGGCTACATCTTTCTTTTTTCCGATCTTCGCCGTATAGTCGTTCTCCGCACCTATTTCGTACATGGCATCCAACCCCACACCGCCCGGTCAACTCAAGACTTCTGCGCGCCCTGCGGTCAACGTCCTCGTCGCGACCACGGCCATGCTCAGCTTTATCTCCTTCTGGCGCGCCGGCGCGATCGTTCTCAATGACTTAGCCTCCTCGGCGTATTATGCGGGTGGTGAAGCGGAGCAGTTCATCGGGAAATCCGCGCCCTGGTTCATTTTGGGCGTAATGCTCTTAGCTTATGCTGTCTCTCTGATTTACGTCGAAAGCTGCAGCATGTTCGTTCGCGGCGGCGTTTATCGCGTGGTCAAGGAGGCCATGGGTGGCACGCTTGCGAAACTTTCCGTCTCCGCCCTGATGTTCGATTACGTTCTCACCGGCCCCATCAGCGGTGTCGCGGCCGGCCAGTACATCGCCGGCTTGGGTAACGAGCTTTTACGCTACGGTCATATTCATCTGCTTCTGTCGGTAAACTTCACGGCCGCGACAATCGCGATTGTCGTTACCATTTATTTTTGGTGGCAGAACATCATGGGTATCCCAGAGTCCAGCGAGAAAGCATTGCGTATCATGCAACTGACCACGGTAATGGTGGTCATTCTGATTGCGTGGTGCATTTATACGGTCACCGTCCGCGGTGCTCACTGGCCGCCGGCACCTTTGCCGCAGAACATGATTCTCGACAAGCACTCGCTTGGCTGGCTCAACGGGTTCCACTTTGCCCACACGCTGACACTCGTCGTGATCTTCGTGGGTATCGGCCATTCCGTCTTGGCCATGAGCGGTGAGGAAACCCTCGCTCAGGTGTATCGCGAAATCGAGCATCCCAAGCTGGCGAACCTGAAAAAGACTGCCCTCATCATCGTTGCTTACAGCTTGGCCTTCACGGCGTTTGTTTCCATTTTTGCCGTCATGATTATTCCGGATCATATCCGCCCGCGTTACTTCGAAAACCTCATCGGCGGACTGTCAATGAATCTGCAGGGCCCGTTCGAACTGCGACTGGCATTTCACATTTTTGTGGTCATTGTCGGGATGCTGATTCTCTCTGGCGCGGTCAACACCGCTATCGTCGGCTCCAACGGCGTGCTCAGCCGGGTTTCGGAGGACGGCGTGCTCACGGATTGGTTCCGGCACCCTCACAAGCGGTTCGGCACCACACATCGGATCATCACCACTGTGGCTGCGCTCCAGATCATCACGATTCTGGTCAGTCGCGGTGATGTGAATTTCCTTGGTAACTTGTACGCCTTCGGCGTCACCTGGAGTTTCGCGATGAAGGGAATCGCGGTGCTCGTCCTGCGCTATACGCATCCGCAGGACCGCGAATACCGCGTCCCTTTGAATTTTACCATCGCCGGCACGGAAATCCCCGTGGGTCTCGGCATAATCACGCTGATTCTGCTGCTCATCGCAACCGTGAACCTATTTACCAAGCCCGACGCCACCATTGCCGGCGTGGTCTTTTCCATAATTTTATTTGTGGCATTCACGCTTTCGGAGAAGCGGGTGCAGAAGCAACACGGGTCAACCCACTCGGCCTCCGCCGAACTCGACCAATTCAATCTCGCCCAAGAGGCGGATCTCACTCCCGCCAGCGTTGGCGTTCGCCCAGGCAACGTTCTGGTTCCCGTTAGCAACTATTACGCCCTTTACCATTTACATTCCGTTCTCGAGCGGCTGAAGACTCAGGAGCAAGACGTCGTCGTACTCCACATCCGCTTGTTGCGCCGCGCCGCTTCTGGCGAATACGATCTAAATCCAGAGCAGCTCTTTAGCACCATCGAGCAGCTCCTCTTCACCAAAGTTCTCGCCATCGCCGAAAAGGAAGGGAAGCCCGTGCGCCTCGCTGTTGCTGCCGCCAATGATTTATGGGATGGCATCCTGCGTTCCGCAGCAAACCTGCAATCTTCATCTATCGTGGTTGGAGGCTCGTCTAAGATGGCCTTCGCCGAACAGGCTCGCGAAGTCGGACTGGCCTGGGAGCACATGCCCGAACCGCGTCCGCGTCTCGCACTCGAGATCATCACTGCCGGTGGACAGCAGCGGGTTTTTTACCTCGGACCGCACTCGCCCCACCTGACGCCGAAGGAAATCGATCTCCTCCACGATATTTGGCTGCAATTGAGCGACGAACTAAAGGGCGAGGAAATCCATCATCACGATATAATCCATTTCGCGTTAACCGAACTCCAGCGCGAAATCGCCGAAGGTCAGGGCGAAGCGGTTCTGCAGCGTCTCCGCCAGCATATCCAGGAAATCAAAGACCGTCGCGTCTCCACTACTTAGTGGGGCAACACTCACACCGCCGACGTGCAGTACGCGCACTTCGCCGCCTTCACGGGAATCTTCGACAGGCAATACGGGCAATCCTTGGTCGTTACCTCCGCCGGCGGCCCCGGCTTCGTCGTCCAGCGGTTCACTTGGCGCACGATTATGAAAATCACGAATGCGATGATCAGAAAATCGATCACCGTGTTGATGAACACGCCATAGTTTATCGTCGCCGCCCCTGCAGCTTTCGCTGCGGCCAGCGTCGGGTAATGCGTCCCGGAAATGTTGATAAAAAGACTATTGAAATCGACTTTTCCCAGGATCAGCCCGATCGGTGGCATAATCACGTCGCTCACTAGCGATGTTACGATCTTCCCGAAAGCGGCGCCGATAATGAAACCGATCGCCAGATCGATCACATTGCCCTTCATCGCGAATTCCTTGAACTCCTTTAGCATGGGAACGCTCCTTTCGCATCGCATTAACAAATTAAAGCTCTCGACGATAGCCTGATTCCATGGCCCATCCCGCCGTGCCAGATTCTGCCCGGATTATAGTAGGCGCACCCAGGATTACAAACAAATGCGTGGGGAACACAAGGCTTTGCGTCGTAATTCCGCTTGTTGGTGGCGTTTTATGGCTGAGGCTTCTGGTTTGTCTCGCTGCGGGCGCGAATGCGATTGATTGCCACGCCCGTTTGCGTCGCGATCACTGCGAACACATTCAGATCGTCCACGGTGAACATGCCTCTGCGCGAAAGATTATCGACGTACAGCAAACCGCGGAGCCGGTTCCCGATTCCGAGTGGTGCGCACATCGCCGACCGGATGCCGGCGTTGACGACGCTCTGACTTGCGGAAAGCCGCGGATCGGCCTGCCCGTCGGAAATCAGCATCGGTAGGCCCGTCTGCATCACCTGTCGGATGATGCTTCGCGATATCGTAAGCTGTGCCGTGCCTTGCTCTTGAAGGTTAGCCCGGCCCGCGCGGTAACGGATCTGCGCCGGCTCAAAACTGTATCGCCCGTCGCTGATATCGCGGTGTTTCAACGACTCCTCGTCGAGCAGCATCACGAATCCGCGTTCCGCTCCCCCGATTTCCAGCGCGAACTCCAGGGCGCTCTGCGTCAGCTTCTCGACCGCGTGTATTTCATTGAACGTCCGAGCCACGCGGCTCAGTAGTGTAAGCAAACGATTCTCATTTTCGAGCGCCTGCGCGCGCTCGCGCTCGTCCATTGCCGGAACTGCCGCATCTCCCAGCGGCTCGACCACGAGTGTCGATGCCGAATATGGCGAGTTAGCAGAAGCGGAGCCGGAATGGGCGGACTCGTTCAGCGCCTGCGCCACGCGACGTGGCAGCTGCGCTGTACCGTAGCTCGTTATCTTCCGCTCTGCGGAATCCTCGAAGCGCAGCCGGAAAACTCCGACAAGAATTTCGTCGCTTCCGCGCAGCACGGCTTCCTTCGTCGCTTTTCCGTTAATCTTTATTCCGTTCGCGCTGTCACGATCGATGATTTGCCATTGCCCGTCCATCGTCGCGCGCAACACGGCGTGCAGCCTTGACACGCTCGGATCGTCCAGCGCTATGTTGCTTGACTTCGCGCGCCCAATCGATACGGGTCGGTCACTCGTCAGCTCGAACACCTGCGAGCCTTCTCCACTACGATGAATCACGATGCGAGGCATGTGACAGGTTCCCTACTGCAATCTTCCTGGCGCAACCTTTCCGATTCAAGCGCATCTTCGCTCTCCCTTGTCCGATTCCTAACGCACCGCCTCCGCAGGTCCGCCGCTTCGCGTTTGCATGGATCGTCGTTTTGCACCTGCTTTTCTAGCATCTGACCTCTGGTCTCCAACCCCTAACATGTTAGAATGCCTTTCCTTTTTGTCTTGCGTCATTGCGCGCTCGGGCGGAATCGGATAGCTGGAGGACTCTTTCGTGCACAAAGTTATTATCATCGGGAGCGGCTGCGCCGGTTTGACTGCCGCGATTTACGCCGCGCGCGCCAATCTGAAGCCCTTAGTCATTGACGGTCACGAGCCTGGCGGCCAGCTCACGCTCACCACGATGGTCGAAAATTTCCCCGGCTTCCCGGATGGAATTCTCGGTCCGGAACTTATCGAGTTCATGCGCAAGCAGGCGCAGCGCTTTGGCGCTGAGTTCCATTCCGGCGCAGTTTCGTCTGTCGCTCTCCAGCGGCGCCCATTCAAAATCGAAGCGGGCAAGGAAACTTTCGAAACGCAAACGCTCATCGTCGCCGCTGGCGCTTCCGCGCGCCTTCTTGGCATCGATTCGGAAAGGCAGCTGATCGGCCACGGCGTTTCCACATGCGCAACCTGCGACGGTTACTTTTTTCGCGACAAGGAAATCGCTGTCGTTGGCGGCGGCGACACCGCCATGGAAGAAGCGACGTTTCTCACTCGCTTCGCAAAAAAAGTAACAATTCTGAATCGCCGAAATGAATTTCGCGCCTCTAAAATTATGCTCGATCGCGCGAAATCGAATGACAAAATAAAATTCCTTACCCCCGTCGTCGTCGAGGAAGTTCTTGACCCTGCCAAGCACGACGTCGAAGCCGTGAAGCTTCGCAACGTCGAGAACGATCAAACGTCGATTCTTCCCATCTCTGGTCTGTTCATCGGTATCGGCCATGAGCCCAACACAAAAGTTTTCCGCGGTCAGCTCGATATGGACGAAACCGGTTACCTGAAGACGCATAATGGGAGCCGCACAAATGTCGAAGGGGTTTTCGCCGCGGGCGACGTCCAAGACAAAATCTATCGTCAGGCGGTCACCGCGGCTGGTTCCGGCTGCATGGCTGCCATGGATGCGGAAAAATTCCTGGAGGCTCATTCCCACTGATTGCGGTCCGCCGGCTCAATGCATAAATCCGATCCTCTGCTTCACAACTCGCTCTTTGGAACGCATCGCCGGGGCCGCCGCTGATGCTGCGCTCCGTTCTGCTCGAACTGTCGCGTAGCCCCCGCATGGCTCGCTTCGTTATGCACAATGGCACCAGTCGCCGCATGGCTCGCCGGTTCGTTCCGGGCGAATCGCTCGACGATGCCGTCGCCGCGGTTCGCGAACTCAACGCGCGCCATTATCCTTGTAGCCTCGATTGCCTCGGCGAAAGCGTGACCACTGAGGCCGAAGCCCGCCGCGCTGCTGAAACGTATCTCGGCATATTTGACCGCGTCGCCGCCGAACATCTCGATTGCAACGTCTCGCTCAAACTTACTCAGCTCGGCCTCGATATCAGTGAATCCCTCTGCGAAAACCTTTTCGCAACAATTCTCGATCGTGCCACTCAGCTCAACAATTTCGTTCGCATCGATATGGAGAGTTCCGTCTACACGCAGCGCACCATCGACATCTGCAAGCGCGCGCGCGCCAAAAGCGACGCTGTCGGCACCGTGCTTCAGTCTTATCTTTTTCGCACCGAGCAGGACGCGAAAGACCTGATCGCCGCCGGCTGCCGCATTCGCTTGGTGAAAGGCGCTTACAAAGAGCCGCCGGCGCTTGCGTATCCGAAAAAAATAGATGTCGACGCGAACTACGTCAAAGTGATGAAATTGCTTCTCCCGAGCGGCATTTACCACGGCATCGCCACGCACGATCCGCAAATGCTCGAGGCCACAAAAAAATTCGCGGCTGAGCAGGGAATCCGCAACGATCAATATGAATTTCAGATGCTCTATGGAATTCGAACGGATTTGCAGGAGCAACTGATTCGTCAAGGCTATCGCTTGCGAGTGTATGTGCCCTATGGTTCCGACTGGTTTCCGTATTTCATGCGCCGCTTGGCCGAACGCCCTGCCAATCTGAAATTCTTCCTTAGCAATCTTTTCCGTAGTTAGACGTTCGCATAACGGAGTCTTTCAGATAGCTTGATGTCAGTACGAACAATCCGAGCGCTCGCAAAGCGCCCCTTATTTCTTCCGGCATACCGTCACGCCGTCGCGCAATGGAATCAGTACAGGAAATAATTCCTTCGAGGAGTAAACAGCCTTATTGAATTCTTGTACTCCGCGCGTGTTCGCGTCTTTTGCGCGCCGCGTCACGCGCCCCGACCACAGCGTATTGTCCGTCAGCAGCAATCCGCCGGACTTCAATCGCGGCAGAGCCTTTCGCAGAGCTGCGGGATATTGATATTTGTCTACATCAATGAAGATCAAGTCAAATTTGGCTTTTGTCTTGTCGATCATCGCTAGCGCGTCCCCGGTCATCACCGTGATTCGCTTCTCCACGCCTGCGCGCTCAAAAAACTCTTTCGCTCGTCGCGCATTCGAGGGATCGCCGTCCGTGTAATAAATCTCCGCGCCGGGTCCTGCCGCTCGCGCCAGCCAGATGGTCGAATAGCCGATCGCTGAGCCCATTTCGAATATCCGTTTCGCTCCCGAAATTTTCGCCAGCAAATAAATCATTCGCCCTACCGCTGGTCCAATAATCGGTATATCCCGCTGCCTTGCCAGTCGTTCCATATCCGCGAGCACGGCATCGCGCGCCGGCAAAATATCGTAAATATACTTTTCAACATTTGCTTCCGTGATTTTGCCAGCCATCAATCTGCCTCTCTATGGGCGCAAGTTTCACCGCGCCCACTGCCTCAGCCGATACTTTCCCCGGGTTTCAACGCGTGAATCTCTAGACCGGAAATATCCTGCGTCAGGTTCTTGAGGTCTTTGGGCGTTCCACTCAGCAGTGGAAAAGTTCCAAAGTGCATCGGTATCACGTGCTTCACGCCAAGCAAACGAATCGCCATCGCTGCTTCGTGTGGGCTCATCGTGTAATGATCGCCGATGGGCAGCAGCGCCAGTTCCGGCGCATATAGTTCCGCGATAAGCTTCATGTCGCCGAAGACCGCCGTATCCCCCGCATGGTATATCGTCATCCCGCCCGGCAGCCGGATGATATATCCGCATGCCTCGCCGCCGTAGATGATCTTGCCATCGTCCTCTATGCCGCACGAATGAATCGCGTTCACCATTGTTACTTCGATTCCGCCAACTTTCTGTGTTCCGCCTTTATTCATTCCCAGCGTATTCTTCACGCCTTTCGATTCCAACCATATACACGTTTCATGAATCGCCACCACTTTCGGCTTGAATTTCTTCCCTAATTCCACGGCATCCGCGATGTGGTCGAAATGTCCGTGGGTGATCAGTAGCGTATCGACGCGCTCGAATTTCTTCATATCTTCGGGACACGATGGATTCCCCGAAACCCACGGGTCCACCACAATCACTTCCCCACCCGGCGTCGTGATCTTGAACGTCGCATGGCCAAGCCAGGTCAGTTTGTTTCCGCGATTTTTCAGCATGATTACCTCCGAACATTGGGGGCGAGCAAAGTTTTACTGGCCCGGCTTTCCAGATTTCGGTGCGAACGGATTTGCAGTCAAACTTTGAATTTCCTTTTCGAACTCCGCGCGCGGCCTCGTTCCGTAAAACTGCGCGTCAAATACTCCATTCGGCTTATAGAAAATTGTCGACGGGATCGCCCCATTCCAGGCGGGATCAATCGCGTGGTTAAATCCGTCAACATCAATTCCCGGTTTCTGTCGGTAATTTGGAAAGTCGGGCTGGTACATCGCCAAAAAGTGGCTTACGACGTTCAGATCTGCATCCGTGTCGAAACTCACGCCAAGAAAAACCACTCCCTTCGGCTCATATTTCTTCGCGAGTCCTACCAGCATCGGATATTCCGCGCGGCACGGTTCGCACCAGGTCGCCCAAAAATTCACCACCAGTGGCCGGCCTTTGTATTTCGCCACGAGCTTCTGATAGCCGGCCAAATCGATCAGCGGCAACTCGCCCTTCTGTGTCGATGCAGGCGCACCTGCGCGACCTTTCAACGTCGCGGCCCGGCTTGTTTTTGGTGCAGCCTGCCGCGAAGGGCCGTTCGCATACGACGCGGCCAGCCCTGATCCAAAAACCCAATAGCCTAAGCAAACAATTAGTATTATTTTTGTCATCGCGGACCTTCGCGCAAGCACCTTCCCAACGTTTATCGACATGCAGTTTATTCTATCCGTCCGCCTGGCACGGTTCAATGTGCTGTTTTGCTCACAGAACATGAACCCATCCGCATTAAGACGTCCTCACGCCCAAGCTCTACCCATCGGCGCCGAAGATTGCTACAATGGAGGTCCGGCCTACGTTTGACCATGATTTGAACAGATGGCTCAGCTCCCTCGAAGCCATATGATGTTTATCACTTCCAATACGGCTGATTTCGAGAGACCCACAAGGAGAATTGCAGTCATGCGAAAAATCTTGGCTGTCTTGCTCTCACTTTCGTTGCTGTACATCCCCCTATCGGCATATGCAGCCAGTCCCGTCGCCTCGCCAACTGCCGCGCCTTTACTGCAGGACCAGTCAGACTATGTGCCCTATTCTCCAGATCAGTTGGATAATCTACTGGCTCCCATCGCGCTGTATCCGGATCCGTTGCTTGCGCAACTTTTGCCCGCCTCAACCTTCGTCGACGAAATTGACGACGCGGACCGATGGGTGCGCGCCAACGGCGACAACGGAATTGACGACCAACCCTGGGATATCAGCGTGAAGGCCCTTGCGCACTACCCCGACGTCCTCGACATGATGGACGAGAAGCTTGACTGGACCACCGCAGTTGGGCAAGCGTACTTCAACCAACCGGATGATGTAATGGATTCGATCCAGCGCTTGCGTTCCTTGGCCTACTCTCAAGGTAATCTTGTCTCCAATTCACAGTGGCAGATCGTCGATCAAGACGGCATTATTCAGATTTGGCCCGCCAATCCTCAATATATATACGTGCCCACATACGATCCCGCCATTGTTTACTACCGCCGCCCTTATCTCGGAGGCTTCTTCGGTGCAGCGATTTCCTTTGGTGTGGGCTTTACAATCGGCGCGTGGCTCAATCGTGATACCGACTGGCAGAGGCATCGCGTTTACTACACGGGGTGGCGGGGTGATAACGATTGGGAACGCCGCTCCCGCCCGTACATTCGGGAAAACAACGTCTATATTAACAATCGCGAGTCGCATGTCGAGGTCAATCGTTCGGTCATCAATCGGACCGTGAACATCAACAACGTTAACAACTACACGAGTGTTCATCGCGACGTCAATTTCGACAACACCGCGCGCAACAGAAACAACGCCAACAATCGAAACATTCCGAACAACGCGAATGAGCGCAACCCAAACAATCAAATCAACCGTACTACCCCGGACAATCGCACCTATCAAACTCCGGCAATCGACAATCGCGTTATCAATCGCAATATCGATACCACCAATCCGCGGCTTAACCAGTTCCGTGGCCGGCAAATTCCGCAGCAGCAAGTCCCGCCCCGAGAGGTCCAGCAGCCGCCGCAACGGCCGAATCGGCCGACCCAGCAGACGCTGCCGCCACAACCGGTTCGGCCTGCGCAGCAACCGATCCGTCCGGTGCCGCCGCAGGTGTATCGTCAAGCCCCGCCGCAACAAGTACGGCCTATGCCCACGCCGCCTCAGGGACCGCACGCTTTCGGTCGCAGCGAAGGTAATTTTGCTCCACAAGCCGAGAGCCAGCGCGGGCAGCAAAGCCGTCAGCAGATGACCAGGCCTGCGCCTCCACGCCCCGAGCCTGGCCGGGCGCAGCCCAAGCCGCAGCCAAAACCGAACCGTCCGGGCCGTCCCGGGAGGCCCCAATGAGCCTCGCTCAACCGCAAGCGAAAGGACGCAAACCCATGCACATTCAAGCGCGTCGAATTTCACGCTCTATGACAATCCCTTCAGCGTTGATCTTCTTATTTGTTGTCGCTGCTGTTTTTGCCGTTCTTGCAGACACTTCACTTCTTCATGCTCAGGATTCGTCTCAGCAGACGTTTTCCTCGCCACAAGAGGCGATGCAGGCGCTTGTGCAAGCCGCCCGAGCGAAGGATCGCGCCGCCTTGGACAAAATCTTTGGTCCCACCGCCCAGCAATTGCTTTCCGGTGATCCTGTCGAGGATGCAAAAGATCTGGCTGATTTTTCGAAGGGCGTTCAGGAATCCGTTCAGCTCAAACAAGAAAGCGATTCGAAGTACACGCTCACCATCGGCCAGAATAATTGGCCGTTTCCAGTACCCATCGTCAAGCAAGGCGATCGGTGGATCTTCGACACGAAGGCAGGCTCGCAGGAAATCTTGGATCGCAGAATCGGAGAGAACGAGCTATCCGCAATTACCACGTGCCGCGCTTATGTCGTCGCGCAGTGGGAATATTTCACGCACGATGACTGGGGTCACGATGGCGTCGCGGCCTATGCACCCCGCTTCATTAGCACGCCAGGCCAGCACGACGGCCTCTACTGGGAAACCGCTCCGGATGAACCTCCAAGCCCGCTTGGTTCTCTCGTCGCCGAAGCTCGCGCGGAAGGTTACGGCTCCAAGAACGCGTCTGCCCAGAACGATGCCGGTGCCAGTAATTCCTCTGGCGGCCGTCGTCCGTACCACGGATACTTCTTCAAAATCCTCACGCGCCAGGGGACGCACGCTCCCGGCGGGGCATATGATTACATCATCAACGGCAATATGATCGCCGGCCACGCCTTGATCGCTTATCCCGATAAATGGGGCAATTCCGGCGTGATGACGTTCATCGTCAATCAGCAGGGCCGTGTTTACGAGAAGAACCTCGGTCCCGACACGGCCACGCTCGCCGCAGCCATCACCGAATACGATCCCGATGTCACCTGGAAGCTTGTCGACTCGAATCCGCAGTAAACGTACCTTCTCGCATGCGCGCGAGCGCGGCCAGCCCTCCGCGCTCGTGATTTTGTCTCGCCGCTTCGACTACATGTGGCCCAAACCTTGTTCCGGCCCCTCGCGATTTCTCTGCCCACAGGATCGCTATCGAGTGTAACCATACGTCCGAGAGCTTGTACGCCCTTTTTTTTGATGATATAAAATACTTGTTTTTCTTCGCCGGACGCTTCAACATTGATACCAGCATTAATTCGGCGGCACTATTGCTGGTGTTTTCGGAGAGAACTAAATGGCCTATGTAATTGCGGAGCCCTGCATCGGAACCAAAGACTCGGCCTGCGTTGACGTCTGCCCGGTGGATTGCATTCATCCGCGCAAGGATGAATCGGATTTCGAGAGCGAAAAGCAGCTTTACATCAATCCCGAGGAGTGCATTGATTGCGGCGCGTGCGTTCCGGTGTGTCCGGTGACGG
>Ga0307374_10004909_pt1 | contig 21995 bp, 22 predicted proteins | sample OX3MG_FD_202532 | JGI IMG/M metagenome (GOLD analysis project Ga0307374, IMG submission 202532) | Soil microbial communities from Risofladan, Vaasa, Finland - OX-3 | ecosystem: Environmental > Terrestrial > Soil > Coastal area > Acid sulfate soil | place: Finland: Risofladan, Vaasa | collected...
AGAAAGCTCCCGACGATATCGGCACGAAACGGTGGTCGGCTCATTGGACGGCAGTCGGGACGAACAGCTCCTCGATTGGAATCGGCCGCGCGATGAACGATTGCTCGACCATGTAGCTGACCAGCGCCTCGAGCGTCGGCCGGTTGGCTTCGATACCGTACGGCCACGGATCGGCGCCGAAGGTCTCATCAAGCTCGTCGAGGTCGGCGGGCAGCCACGGCAGCATGTAGCGCAGCGCCCCGAGGTAACGCATCCGGGCCAGCGCGATGTTCTTCGAGCGCAAGAGCGCATCGTAGAGGCTCGCCGCCACCGACGGATGACGCTCGTAAAGCTCGCGCCGGATTACCACCAGATGCATGATCGGGAAGATCCGCGTGCGCCGGTAAAAATCCTTTTCGACCTCGCGAAAGTTCGGAAACAGCCGCTCGACGTTGGCGCTCTTGCCGAGCGCCGCCGGCATCTCGGCGCCCGCAATCGCGTCGATCGCGCCCGCTTCGAGCAGCTGGCTCAGCGATCGGTCGCTGTGGTTGTTCTCGATCGAGACCGGCTTCAGCAGCGGCAGCACGGTCGGACTGCCGTGCGCCCCGGGCGCATTGGTCGCCCCCTGCACCCAATGGATCGTCGACAGGTCGACGCCGTATTCGTGCTGGAGATGGCCGCGAATCCAGAGCGCCGCGGACATCGTGTAGAGCGGCACGCCGACCCGTTTGCCCTCCAGGTCCTTCGGGGTTTTGATGCCCTTGTTACGGTTGATGCAGATAAAACCGTGGCGGAAGACGCGCGACGGGAAGACCGGGATAGCGACGAACGGACATTGGCCGGCGCCCATCCGGCTGATCAGCTCGGAGCTCGACATCTCGCAGGCGTCGAATTCCATCTTGCCGGCCATGCGGTCGAAAATTTCGCGCGGCGACTCGATCGCGAGGAACTTGAGATCGATCCCCTCCGGCCGCACCTCGCCGCTGTAGAGCGGCAGCATCCGATCGTAAAGCCCGCAGGCGAAAGTAAGTGGAATCATGATTCAGCCCTCAGCCATTTAGTCGACCGGCGACCTCGGCGCAGCGGTCGAGTATCGGCAGCATCGTGTCGCGCGGCTCGGACGGCACCTGAAAGACGATCCGCTCGATCCCCAGCGCCAGCAGCGGCCGCAACTTCGCCTCGTCGATCGGCACCGAGACTACGTTCACCGCCAGCGCATCGGCGGAGCGGCCGGCGCTCGCGGCCGCGCGCCGAAACGCTTCGATTCCCGCCGCCAAATCGAAGCTCCCGTAACCGAAGCCGGGAAACCATCCGTCGCAGTACTGCGCGGCGCGCTCGATGGTCCGCGGCGCGTGGCCGCCGAGCAGGATTGGCGGGCCGCCGGGCCGCTTCGGCTTGGGATTGGAAATGATCGGATCGAAGTTGACGATTTCACCGTGAAATTCGGGCTCGGCGGAGTTCCAGATCTGCTTGAGCGCCAGCACCGTCTCGCGCAGCACCTGCCATCGTTGCCCACTCGTGACGCCGTGATTCAGGTTGGCCTCGGGAATTCCGCCGGCGCCGACCCCCAGCACGAAGCGCCCGCCCGATAACTGATCGAGCGTCGCGACTTCCTTCGCCAGCACGATCGGATTGCGCTGCACCACCACCATCACACACGTCCCCAGCGTAATTCGCCCGGTCGCCTGGGCCGCCGCCGCCAGCGCGATCAGCGGGTCGAAGGTGTTGAAGAACGGCTCTGGCAACGGTCCGCCGAACGGCGACTTATGCTGCTTGGGGATATGGGTATATTCGGCCAGGAACAGCGCTTCGAGGCCGCGCTGCTCGATCGCCCGGGCCAGCTCGGCAACGCCGATCGAGGAAAGGGTCACCTTGGTCTGGATGCCGAATTTCATCGGATTACCGTAACCGGCCGGCGCGCCATTGCTCGTTTGCCGGATTTTCCACTATGCATTAGCAGGCACCTGCGCGACAATCACCTCGAACTGCGACGGATCGCAAACCATAATCGAAAGACTCGGGAGGAGACCAAGATGCCGGCGGATTTGACCAAAAAGATGGAGCCGAAGACGGTTGGCAGCGGGGTACACGATCTCGCCCCATTTCGCCGCTTCTCCAAAGAAGAGGCCAACGTGGTTGTGATGTACGAGGACGCCGACCAGACCCTGGTGGTGTGGAACCTCGAAGCCGGGCAGGAGAACGCCCCTCACATGCATCCCGCCAATGCGCATACCTTCATGATCCTCGAAGGCCAGGGACGACTGCTGCACGGCGACGGCACCGAGGTCCCGGTCAAGGCGGGTGATTGCGTGATCGTGCCGCGCACCGTGATCCATGGTATCCGCAACACCGGCAGCGGGCGGCTGTCGTACCTGGCGGTCACCACCAACGGTCCGGAGGGCTACGTCAAGCAGGGCGCCGCGGGCCATCCGTAATCGATGCGGCGTATCGCGATAATCGGCGCCGGGCAGGCCGGACTTCATCTCGGCTTCGGGCTGTTGCGCCGTGGCTACCAGGTCACGCTGTTTTCGGATCGGCGGCCCGAGGAGCTGCTCAAGGGGCGCGCGATCGCAACCGCCTTCATGTTCGATCGCGCGCTCAGCTACGAACGCGAGCTGGGGCTCAACGCCTGGGATCGCGAGACTCATTGGGGCGCCGGCATCCACCTCGATTTCTGCCTGCAGCCGGGTGCGATCGCGCTCCAGGTCGAGGCCGCTTTGCCGCGGCCCGGACAGGCCATCGATCAACGGCTCAAGTTCGCGCGCTGGATGGAGGAGTTCGAGCGGCGCGGCGGCCAGCTGATTTTCAAGGGCGCCACCCTCGACGACTTGGAGCAGCTCGCCGCCAGCCACGACCTGGTGGTGGTCGCCGCCGGCAAGGGTGAAATCGCCGGGCTCTTCCCGCGCGACGACACGCGCAGCGTCTACACCGCGCCGCGCCGCCAGCTCGGCCTGCTGACGCTGGCCGGGCTAAAGCCGTGGAAGATCGCGCTCGACGTGCCAATCAAGTTCACCTTCTTCGCCGGCGCGGGCGAGATCTTCTGGATCCCGTTTCACGCCGTCGGCGGGATCAACTGCTACAGCCTGCTATTCGAGGCGCATCGGGGCGGCCCGATGGATCGCTTCGGCGCGGCCGCTTCGGGCGACGAGATGATCCGCATCGCGCGCGAGATAATCGCCGAGTTCGCACCGTGGGAGTCCGCGACCGTGCGCGACGTCGCCCTGACCGATCCGATGGCGTGGGCCAAGGGGGCGCTGACGCCGACCATCCGCCGGCCGGTCGGGCGGCTCAAGTCGGGGCGAGTCGTGATGGGGTTGGGCGACACCGTCGTGCTCAACGATCCGATCGCCGGGCAGGGCTCGAATCATGCCGCCAAGACTACCCATCTGGCGATCGAGCGGATCGTCGAGCGTCGCTCACGCCCTTTCGATGCGGATTGGATGGAAGCGCTGTTCGAGGAGTACTGGGAGAAGGAATCGAAGGGCATCACGAATTTTTCCAACCTGCTGCTGGAACCGATTACCGAGCCGGCGCGCGAAATCCTGGGCGCGGCCTCGCAAAACCCCGCTCTCGCCGAATGGTTCGTCGCCAACTTCAACGAGCCGCAGGAGTTCTGGCCCGCGATTGGCGAGCTCGCCGAAGCACACAAGTTAATCGCCTCGCGCGCCGCCCCGGCCAGCTAGGGAATTTCTGCACGAGGCCCATTCTGTCATTCTGAGCGCAGCGAAGAATCCCGGGATTCTTCACTGCGCAGACTCCGTTCAGAATGACGACCGGACTTGTACAGAGATCCTCCAGGCTTCGGCCTGCGAATTCGCTTGCCGAAGCGCTGAGAGCGTGATGTCATTGCGCTCGATTTACCGCAAAGTTCCCGGCCCGCACCCGTCGCCGATCAGCGGAGGGTGAGCGGCCCCAAAATTGGAGGCTCGGATGAAGACGCAAACTCTGGATTACAAATACGAAGGCATCACCTTGCGCGGCTACCTCGCCTCGCCCGACGGCTCAGAGCGCCGCCCGGGCGTGCTGATCTTTCACGAAGCCCCCGGCTGCGACGATCACGTCAAGCGGCGGGCCGGGATGCTGGCCGAGTTGGGCTACGTGGCGCTGGCGGTCGACATGTATGGCGAGGGCAAGGTGGCAGGCTCGGGACCCGAGGCGCTCGCGATGATGAACGAGGTCAAGGGCGACGTGCCCAAGTTCCAGGGCCGGCTCCGCGCCGGCTACGATGCGCTGGTTGCGCGGCCCAACGTGAATCCGCAGCAGCTCGCCGCGATCGGCTACTGCTTCGGCGGCTATTGCGTGCTGGAGCTGGCACGCAGCGGCGCGCAGCTCGCCGGGGCCGTCACTTTCCACGGCCTGCTGGCGACCGAGAATCCGGCGGCTCCCGGCAAGGTTAAGCCGAAGATCCTGGTCTGCACCGGCGCCGAAGATCCGCTGGTACCGGCCGCGCAGGTGGCAGGCTTCGAGCAGGAGATGACCAAGGTAGGCGTCGATTGGCAGGTGAATATCTACAGCGGCGCGAAGCATGCCTTCACCAATACGGCTGCCGATCAGATTCCGATGCCGGGGTTTGGCTATCAGCCGGCGGCTGACCGGCGTTCGTGGGCTGCGATGCGCGGCCTGTTCTCGGAAGTGTTCGTTTAGAGCGCCGTCGCGGCGCGGGAGAGATACCTATGATGCTGGACGGCCGGGTGGCTATCGTAACCGGCGCGGCGCGCGGGCTCGGACAGGAGTACAGCGTCGCGCTGGCGCGCAATGGCGCAAAAATCGTGGCGGCTGACATCCTGCCGTGCGAGGCGACCGTCGCCAAGGTCGTCGAGGCCGGCAGCGAGGCGATCGCGGTCAAGGTCGACGTCACCAAGGAGCCGCAGACGCGTGCGATGGCCGAGGAGGCGGTGCGCCGTTTCGGGCGTATCGACGTGCTGGTCAACAATGCCGCCGACCTCGGCCGCTGGATCGCCTTCGATCAGATCACTGAGGAAGAATGGGACCGCGTGATGGCGGTCAACGTCAAAGGCATCTGGAACTGCTGCAAGGCGGCAGTGCCGGCGATGAGACGCCAGGGCAAGGGCAAGATAATCAACGTGTCCTCGGGCACCATCTGGATGGGCCCCCCGCTCTACCTGCATTACGTCGCCTCCAAGGGCGCCGTGTTCGCGCTCACTCGTTCACTGGCGCGCGAGCTTTCCGGCAGCGGTATCAACGTCAACACCCTGACGCCGGGCTACACCATGACTCAGGCGGCCACCAGTCTCGGCGACCGCGAGAGCGTCGAGACGGTCAAGCGCGAGCTCCTGAACGCGCAGATAATCAAGCGCAGCGAGCAGCCCGCCGATCTCTCGCCGACCGTGGTGTTCCTGGCTTCCGACGGCAGCGATTTCATTACCGGCCAGGCCTTCAACGTCGACGGCGGGGGCGCGCTTCACTGACGGACGGCGCGGCGGCGCGCGATCTTCAGCAGGCGCGCGGCGTTGCCGCCGGCGATCGCCTCGCGCGCGTCGCGTCCGAGGCGGGGAGCGCTTTCGAGGAAGCCCAGCGGGTCGCTCATCCCCATGTCGTACGGATAATCGGTGCCGGTCAGAATGTGATCGCTGCCATACTGCTCGACCAGGTACTCGAGCTGATGCGGCGTGTAGACGATAGTGTCGAAGTAGAGCCGCTTCAGGTAGCTGGTGGGCTTGCGCTTGATATGCAGGCGGCAGTCCGGGCGATTCGCCCACGCGTGATCCATCCGCCCGGCGTAGGCGGGCAGGTAGCCGCCGCCGTGAGCGACGCAGATCTTGAGTTTCGGGCAGCGCTCGAGCACGCCGCCGAAAATCAGATGGCTTACGCCGACGGTCGAGTCGAGCGGATTGCCGATCACGTTGATGAAGTAGTGATCGCTGAGCCGCTGGCCGTCGGCGAAGCCCTGCGGATGGATGAAGATCAGCACCCCGAGCTGCTCAGCCTTGGCGAAAAACTTTCTCAGGCGCGGGTCCGACAATTCCATGCCGGCGACGTGCGGGGCGATCTCGACGCCGCGGAAGCCGAGCCGCTTCACGATCCGCTCGAGCTCCTCGACCGCGAGTTCCGGCGCCTGCAGCGGCACCGCACCGATCGCGACGAAACGATCGGGATGCTGCGCGACGATTTCCGCCAGCCGCTGGTTGATAAGCCGCGTCATCTCGCGCCCCAGCTCCGGCTCGGTCCAGTAATGATACTGCGGCGGAGCCGGCGAAATCGCCTGCACGTCGATACCCATCGCGTCCATGTCGGCTAATCGCGCTTCGACCGAAGTCAGCTTGACCGCGATCGTTTCCATCTGCCGGCGGTTGACTTCACGCGTTGCTTCGCTGGAAAAGCGGGCCATCGCGTCGTCCTCGGGCCGATAATGCGGCTTGACCAGCGCTTCGGCCTGCGGCGTGAAGACGTGGCAATGGATATCGACCGTGAGATACTTTCGCGCGCGGCGGCTGCGGGATCCACGGCCCGCCGAGCGTGAGCGTCCAGAGCTATCGGGATGGCAGGAATAGAGCACTATCGATTTCTCCCACGGCCTGATTGCGCCGCTTTCGCATCGGCGCGCCGGCGCAGTAGAACTATCACGGTAAGAGCGATCGCAGGAGTGCGAGCATCGGGTTTGCGCGCTACCTGCAAACATTTCTCCGGAGAGAAAGCACATGAAGCTGGTACTGTATCGGGCCGCCGCGGGCGGCGAGATTGTCCCCGGCCTGATGACCGAGCGCGGGGTGGTGAATATCGCCTCGATGGTGAAGCCGGGCTACACGCCCGAGCTCACGATGGAGGGCATCATCGACGACTTCGAACGCCTGCGCCCGGGCCTCGAACAGGCGCGCGTGCGCGGCGACGCGGCGCCGCTTGATTCGGTGCGCCTGATGCCGCCGCTGCCGCGGCCGGGCAAGATTCTGTGCTGCATCGCAAACTACTGGGAGCATGCGCAGCGCGAGGCGCGGCCGCTCAACATGTTCCTGAAAAATCCCGAAGCGGTGGTCGGCCCCGGCGACACCATCGTGCTGCCCGAGTTTCGCGAACCGTGGATTTTCATGCACGAGGCCGAGCTGGCGATCGTCATCAAGGGACCGGCCAAGAGGGTCAGCCGCGAGAACTGGCGCAGCGCGGTGTTCGGCTACACCTGCCTGATCGACGTCTCGGCGCGCGGCGAGGGGCGCATGACCTGGAAGGCCGGGAGCTGGCTCGGCAAGTCGTTCGATACCTTCGCGCCGATCGGTCCCTGTATCGCCACCGCCGACGAAATTCCGGAGCCCAACGATCTGCACGTGCGCTTCTGGAACAACGGCGAGCTGCGCCACAATTACAACACCGACGACATGGAGCATCGCGTGCCCGAGCTGATCGAGTTCGCCAGCACCGTCATGACGCTGCGCTCCGGCGACCTGATCGCATGCGGCACCAACCACGAGGGGCTGGGCGCGCTGCAGGACGGCGAGACCGTCGAGATCGAAATCGCGGGTATCGGGCGGATGGCGCTCAAGGTCGCCGATCCGCTCAAACGCACCTGGGAGCGCGGGGTTTACATGGGCGCCGATTCGACCAATCCCGAGGCGGTCAAGCGCCATCGCCCGCAGGATACGCCGCGCTAGTTGGGCAGCCAGGCCTGCGAGCGGATTTCGGTGAGCTCGCGCGGCAGCTTGCGCCACGAATCGCCGCCGTTCTCGCTCAGGTAGATGTAGCCATAGAAAGTGTTGGCGATCACGACGTTGGGATCGGCGGGATTGGTGGCGAAGCCGTAGACCGCGGAGTTGGGCGCCACCGGCAGCGCCAGCGTCTCCCAGCTCTGGCCGCCGTCGCGCGAGCGCTGCACCAGGCCGCCGTCGCCGAACACCATGTTGCCGTTGCCGACGAAGATTACCTCGGGATTGCCGGCGCTCACCGCCACCGCGCGGGTGTAGGCGCTGTGCGGCTGATTGGGAAACTCGAAACCGTGCATCGACCAGCTCTGCCCCTCGTCGCGGCTGCTCCAGATACCGTCGGGCGTCGTGATCAGAACCTTCTTCTCGCGGCCAGTGCTGATCGCCGCGCCGTGGATGTCGAGCGCGTTCTCGCTGTCGCCGAACGGCGGCATCGCCTGCCAGCTATCGCCACCATCGACGCTATGGAAAACGCCGCCGACCTCGGCGCCGGCCCAGATGCTGCGATGATTGGCCGGGTCGACCACCAGCGCGGTCACGCGCGGCGGACCGATCGGAATCGGGCAGCGCTCGGGAAACGCCACCGGCCGCTGCTCCCAACTGCGGCCACCGTCGATCGATCGAAACACCGCAGCCGGCTTGGTGCCGACGAAGATCACGTCGCGATCCGCGGGGTCGTAGGCGATCGACCAGACCTGGCGCCCCTCGATCGGAAAGCCCATCGCCTGCCAGGTTCGCCCGTTGTCGTCGCTCACGTGGAGGCCCATCTCGGAACCGGCCATCACCCGATGCGGCTGATGGGGCGACGCCGCCATCGCATAGACGCGGATGTCGCCGAGTTCCCAGAAATACGGCAGCTCGACCCGCGACTTGTTCCAATGCTCGCCGCGGTCGGGGCTGTACCAGATTCCGGCGCCGACCGTTCCCATGCAAATCGTGTAATCTGTCGCCATGGCGCACCTCGATGACTGCGGCTAAGCATCCAGTTCGGTTGTCACGATCCCAGCCGCTCTTATAGATCGGGTCGGGGCACAAGACAAATTTGCGGAGTCCCGCTGAAACCACAGGAAACCGCCTATCGTGAAGTTCGACCTGATTACCCTGGGCGACCATCTGCCCGATCCCCATACCGGGCGCTATCACGAGACGCAGGCCGAGCGGCATCGGATGTGGGTCGATATGGGCGTCCGCGCCGAAGAGGCCGGCTTCGAAGCGGTCTGGATAGGCGAGCACCATTGCAGCGACTACATCGTCTCGTCGCCGCAGATGCTGCTGGCGACGATCGCCGGCCGCACCGATCGGATCAGGCTTGGCACCGGGGTGTCGCTGCTGCCGAACAACGATCCGGTGCGCCTGGCCGAGGAGTTCGCGACCCTGGACCTGTTGAGCATGGGGCGGGCGGAAATCGGCTTCGGCAGCGGACTGACCGCCCATACCTTTCGGCTGTTCGGGCAGGACATGAGCCGGAGCGATGAGATGTCGGCCGAAAACCTGGCACTGATTCAAAAGCTCTGGAACGAGCGCGAGGTCCGTTGGGAGGGCAAATTCAGAGCGCCGATCGAGAGCCTCCAGTTCGAGCCGCGCACCTTTTCCGGCCGCGCCATTCCGATCAGTCGCGCGACCGCGAACTCGATGGCGGTGGTGCGCGATGCCGGGCGCTGCGGCCATAAGCTGATGCTGATGACGGTGGTCGGAAGCTTTGCGGACGCCAAGCCGCTGGCGGCGGCTTATCGCGAGGCCTATCAGGCGGCGGGCCACGCTCCCGCCGGGATGAAGGTCTCGGCTATCGCTTATGTTTACGTGCAGCCCGACGGGCGGCGCGCGCGCGAATTCTGGTTCCCCTATCGCGACAATTATCGCGCCTTCGCCCGGGTGCTGACGCGAGTGCACGGCCTGACCCGCGGATTGGGGGAGCTGTACGCAACTGTCCCCGACCTGATGGCTGAGCGCGAGGGCGATTTCTGCGGCAGCCCGGCCGAGGTGCGCGACAGGATCCTGGCCGGGTACGAGCAGATGGGCGGCTTCGATACGCTCATCTGTTATTTCGACCTGGGCGGGATCTCGCGCGCTGCCACCTTTGCCACGATCGATCTGTTCGCCGAATCCGTGATGCCCGCGGTAGAGACGGCCCTGCGCGAGCCGAAGGAGAGACCCGATGGGCGGGCGCGCTGAAGAATTACGCCGTTCCCAAAACCCGCTCTTCAACCAGCGCAAGTTGCGGCTCGGCACGTTCTGCACCAACGCCAGCCACGGCTGCGTTATCTCGACCGTCGAAGGCGCGCTCGAGGCGGACTGGCAGAGCACGGTCGAGCTCGCACGGCTCGCGGACGAGATGGAGTTCGAGGCGATCGTGCCGATTGGGCGATGGCGGGGCTTCGGCGGCGTCACGGATTTCAATGGCGCCAGCTTCGAAACCTATACCTGGGCGGCGGGGGTTGCCGGCGCGACCCGCTACTCGTCGGTGTTTGCCACCTCGCACGTCCCGACTATCCATCCGCTGGTGGCGGCCAAGCAGGCCGCGACTATCGATCACATCAGCGGCGGACGCTTCACGCTCAATATCGTGACCGGCTGGTTCCGGCCCGAGATGGAGATGTTCGGCGTCACGATGCTCGAGCATGACACGCGCTACGACTTCGCCGTCGAATGGCTCGAGATCGTAAAGCGGCTGTGGACCGAAGACGATCCGATCGATCATCAGGGAAGATTCTTCAACCTCAAGCAGGCGGTGCTGCGGCCCAAGCCGATACAAAAGCCGTATCCGGTCCTGATGAACGCGGGCGGATCGGAGAAGGGCCGTCACTTCGCGGCCCGTTACTGCGACGTCGCCTTCGTGGTGCTCGACCGGCACGACCTGGCGGGGCTGCGGGCGCGCGTCGATCATTATCGCAAGCTCGCGCGCGATGAGTACGGCCGTGAGATCGGAGTCTGGACCAACGCCTACATCTATCAGGCCGCGACGGAGAAAGAGGCCCGCACGTTCTACGATCACGTGGTGAACGAAAAAGGCGACTGGCAAGCGGTCGACAACATGCTGACCACCATGGGTATCGAGTCGCAGCAATTGCCGGTCGAGGCGATGGAGGGACTGAAGCGCCATTTCATCGCCGGATGGTGCGGCTATCCGTTGATCGGAACAAAAGATCAGGTGGCGGAGGGGCTCGAGCTTCTGGTCGAGGCCGGCTTCGACGGAATCCTGCTCTCGTGGCCGCGCTGGCGCGAGGGGATGCGCCAATTCCAGACCGAGACCTTGCCGCTACTCAAGCAGGCGGGGTTGCGTTAGATCGCTCGGCCCGGTTTCACGGGATGAACGAATAGATGCGGCCGTCGGCGGGGACGTAGAGCCGGCCATCGGCCGCCAGGATCGTTCCGAAATGCCGTAGCCCCTTCATCCGGGCTCCGCCGCCGCTGAACACCGGTGCGCCGTTGTCGCCACGAAATCCATGCAGCAGATTGTCGCCCTCGGCGCCGGTGACCCAGACGATCGGATTCGAGCCGTCCGCAAGCGTCGTCACGATCGGCGCGCCGCGCCCGTCGAGCGGGGCGCACCAGGCCGTCGAGAGACGCGGCGGATGGGCCTTGATCCTCAGCACCGTCAAACCCGCGTTCGCGACCTGCCCGGGGCAACTGTTCGGAGCCGGGCGGCCCTGGAATGCGACCAGCGTACTGTCCACGCCGGCCCAGACCGCCGGCGCGGTGCGGATCGCATCGCGCGAGACGGTCCGTGCGACCAGCGCGCCGCCGATCCCACCGAGGTTGTTGCGCCGTAACAGATAGGCCTTGCCGTCCTTGCCCAGCGCCAGGATGAAGTGGGCGCTCCCTTTCGTATCGGTTACGTCGATCGGCACCGGCCCGGTGCCGCCGAGATCGAGATCGGTGCGGTCGAGATATTTCCAATCCTGGGGAGCGAAAAAATCGCGCGGGCGACTCTGACGGCGGAGCGTGCTGTCAAATCTGAACATCGCTTCGCCGTCAGACCAGGTGCTCGCGCCGAAAGTATTGCCGGTGGTCGCGAACATCGAGGTCCCATCGTAAGCGATTCCACCTGGCGCCCAGATGCCGCCGCCTTGCGCGCGGGTGCTCCAGCTCGAAAGCTTCGCCGGATTATCCAGGCTCATCCCGAGTATCCATCCGTGGTACGCGCCACAATCGCCGAAATGGCCGCCGTAGGGGACGAACAGCGTGCGATTGACGATCAGCAGCGCGCCGCGCTGGTTCTGAACCTTCGGGTCGAAAGTCCGGCCGGCGGCCTTCAACGCTTCGGCGACGTTAACCGGGAAGCCGCTCAGAATCGAACCGTCTGCGAGCGACAGGCCGAACAGGTAATGCTGCGGGCCGGAGTTGCCCTTGATCACAGCGTCGAGGTAGACCGCCCCCTGGATCGGATCGATAACCGGCGTGCCGGTAATTCCCAGCGGGTTGATATCGCCGCACGGCAGCGACGACAGCGCAACCGGCTGCCCGAGCGATCTCTGCCATTTGATCTTGCCGCTGGCAGCGTCGAGCGCATAGACGTTGTTGTTTTCGGTCGCGACGATCAGGCGGTGGTTATTCCGCGCATCCTGCCAGTAGAGCGGCTGCGCGTAGATGTTGCCGTCGAGCTGGCCGTCGAAACTGGAGTCCAGATGAAGTGCGGCCGCGCTCGACCAGGTAAGTCCCGCGAAGACGTAATGGCCGCTGCGGTCGGGCGAAGCGTGGTAGTTGGTAATCGATTGGGCTCGCGCCACTCCGCACAGCATCGCCACCACGCCGATCGTGACCGCGAACCATCCAGCCATAGCACGCCGCATGTGATTGCCTCCGCGGTTCGGCAGTTTTAAAAACCTGCCCGGACTCGTATTGCGCTGAGCGCCGTCAGCCTATCCCGGTGATGGTGGCGCCTCGTCGTCCGAGGGCGGCGCGGTCGCTGGTAGCGGCCCGGAACAGTTGTTGCCCGAACGATTCCCGGTCGGGTTCTCGAAGTCGCATGCAGGGCAACGCGTCGAGAGCATCGATGATGCTTTTATTGGTTTTGCTGTGCGCATACAATTCGCCCGCTCGCGCGACCGAGATCAAGCGGCGGTTTCCGCGCGCCGCCGTTGCGCAGGTATAGTAGAAATCAACCAGCCTAATTTCGGCAGGGAGAGTTGGCGATGGCTAGTTCGCAAAACGTAGAGGTCCGTGCCCCGGTCGATGCCGAGTGCCGGTACGTGCTGTCCGGGGAGGCGCTCGATTTCGTCGCCGACCTCCACCGCCGCTTCGACGGCCGGCGCCAGGAACTGCTGCGTGCGCGCCAGGCGCGACAGGCCCGTCTCGATTCGGGTGAGGTGCCAGGCTTTCTTGCCGAGACGCGCTCGGTGCGCGAAGGCGATTGGCAGCTTAGCCCGCCGCCGCCGGATCTGAACGAGCGCAAGGTCGAGATTACCGGGCCGGTCGACCGCAAGATGATAATCAACGCGCTCAACAGCGGCGCGAGCGTCTTCATGGCCGACTTCGAGGACGCCTTGTCGCCGACCTGGCCGAATATCGTGCAGGGTCAGGCCAACCTGTGCGAGGCGGTCCGGCGGCGGCTCGAATTCAGCGGCGAGGACGGGCGTGTCTATCGCCTCAACGATCGCATCGCGACGCTGGTCGTGAGGCCGCGCGGATGGCATCTGGTGGAGAAGCACGTGCTGGTCGACGGCGCGCCGATCTCCGGCAGCCTGTTCGATTTCGGCCTCTACCTGTTTCACAATGCCGCCGAACTCGGCGCCCGCGGCAGCGGACCCTACTACTACCTGCCCAAGATGGAAAGCCATCTCGAGGCGCGGCTGTGGAGCGAGGTCTTCAAGCACGCCGAGCAGCGCCTGAAGCTACCCGCCGGCGCCATCCGGGCGACGGTCCTGATCGAGACCATCCTGGCCGCCTTCGAGATGGAAGAGATCCTCTACGAGTTGCGCGATAATATCGTCGGCCTCAACGCCGGACGCTGGGACTACATCTTCAGCATCATCAAGAAGTTCCGTAATCGGCCCGGACTGGTGCTGCCCGACCGCGCGCAGATCACGATGACCGTGCCCTTCATGCGCGCCTACACCGAGCTGCTGGTCCGCACCTGCCACCAGCGCGGCGCCCACGCGATCGGCGGGATGGCGCAGTACATCCCGAACCGGCGCAAGCCCGAAGCGACCGAGGCCGCGCTGCAGAAGGTGCGCGACGACAAGGTTCGCGAATCGACCGACGGCTTCGACGGCACCTGGGTGGCGCATCCCGACCTGGTGCCGGTCGCGCGCGAGGTCTTCGATCACCACCTCGGCGACCAGCCCCATCAGAAGCAGCGGCTGCGCGAGGACGTGAAGGTAAGCGCGTCGCAACTCGCCGACTTCGCGATTCCGAGCGGCGCAATCACCGAGGCGGGCATGCGCAGCAATATCAGCGTCCCGGTGCAGTATCTTGCCAACTGGGTAAACGGCCGGGGCGCGGTCGCGATCTTCGATCTGATGGAAGACGCGGCCACCGCCGAGATCTCGCGTTCGCAAATCTGGCAGTGGATCAGGTCGCGATCGAAGCTCAGCTCGGGAAAAGTGATCGACCAGGCGCTGTTCGATGCGATGCTCGCCGAGGAGCTGGGCAAGCTCGACCCGCAGTTCGCGGCCGAATACCGCCAGGGCGCGGCGCTGCTCACCCGGCTGGTCAACGGTGAGTTCGTCGACTTCCTGACCCTGGTCGCCTATCCCGAGCTGGAATGAGCCGGTCCGGCGGCCTCATCCGCCAGCCAATCGCACCGCGGCCAAGCGGAGCAGCGCCCCGGCGAATACCGAACGCGGCAACTCCGAGGCGCAAGAACGGCAGCGCGATCTCTTTCAGCATCGGGGGCGCACCGTCTTCCCCCCGAACGGAAGAAGGTTTCAACCCGCGATCGACGGAGCGGCCTCGCGCACGATAGCGGTAATCGCCTGCGCGTCCTCCGCGTCGTCAAGCTGCGCGACCGCCAGCGCCAGCTCCTCCGCCCTATCATGGGCAAGCGCGTGGTCCGCCAGCGCGTGGAATTTCCGGCCCAGCCGCTCGGCGTCCGCTTCGGCGGCGCGCCCGCTCTTTTCGACCCGGCGTCCGTCAGCAAGCTGGATTTCGATGCGCGCGGCAAAGCCTTCGAGATCGGGACTGACGATATAACTGACGCGGCTGGCGAGCGCGATTATCGCCGGCCGATTGCGCGCCGACTCGGCCAGCGTCTCGAGATCGACGCGGCCGTCGACGATCGCGGCGGCGACATGAAACGGCAGGCTCGCGATCGCCTGCAACATCGTCGCCGGCCGGCTTTTCTCCGCCGCCGGTTCGCACACGATCGGCACCGCCCACGGCGCCACGGTGCAGATCACGCGGCGCACGTCGCCGGCCTCGAGCGCCAGCTCCTCGCGCAACCCGAGCGCGAGATCGATATACGGCTGGATCACATGCGCGCACGGATAGAGCTTGAACAGCGCCGTTTCGCCGAGCCATCGCTCGCCGAGCTTCGCAGCGATGGCGTGAAACTCGACCGGCGGATTACCGAGAAAAGCGGCGTAGAGATTATGGCGTCCGTCGAGCGCGCCGGCCGGGCCGCGAAATCCGTCTGCCGCCAGTTGCGCGGCGAGGATGCCGCCGAAATTTCCCCAACCCAGATGGAGCCACTTCGACCATGAACCGTCGGCCAGAAACGCCATCAGGCCGCCCGACATGCTCGCGGCCAGGCCGACCGCGGCGGCGGTCGCTTCCGGGCCAAGACCCATCAGCCGGCCGGCGACGAAGGCCGAAACGAGCGGCGCAAAGATTCCGGAGGCATGGAAGCCGCGCTCGTGAAAGCGCCGCCCGCCGACGCTCGCCAGCCGCGCCGCGATCTCGTAGCCACCGGCGATCGCGGTCAGCATCTCCGCGCCCGAGGCCCCGCGCTCCTCGCCCACCGCCAGCGCCACCGGCACCACCATGCTGCCTGGATGAACCACGGAGTCCGGGAAGGTGTCATCGTAATCGAGACAGTGGGCGATGATTCCGTTGGCGAACGCGGCCCATCCGGCGGGTACGCGGACCGCGCTTCCGACCACGCTGGCACCGCCCGCACCGCGGTTCTGAAGGGCGCGGTCGCGCGCGATCGAGGCCGCTTCGAATTCCGAGCCACCGAGCATCAGGCCCAGCGTATCGAGCAACCGCAACTTCGCCAGGTCGCGCTGCTCTTCGGGCAACGCGCGCCATTGGAGCCGGCCGAACCATCCGGCCAGGCGCATCGACAGCGGCTCGGCAGGCTTGCTCACCACGCCATCCGGATCAACGCTTCTATTTCTGGGATCGGCGTCGGGATCGGCACGTTAGCCATCATGTAGTCATGCGCGGCCTGCTCTGCGAGGTCGGCAAGATCCTCGGAGGGAATCCCCAGCTCGCGCAGCCGCCGTTTGAGCGGGAGCCGGGCGATAAGCCCGCTCATCAGATCCGCGGCCGCCTCAGCTCCGCCACCGCCCTCCCCGCCCATCGCTTCCGCCACCAGCCCCACGCGATCGCCCAGCACCGGCATGAAGCGGCGCATCGCCGGCGCCAGCAGGATCGCATGCGAGACACCATGCTGAAGGGCGTAGCGGCCGCCCACGATATGACCGAGCGCGTGCACGATCGAAACCATCGAGTTGATCGCCGCGATTCCCGACATCGAGCACGCGACCTGGCATTGGTAGCGCACCTCGAGATTTTGCGGCTCTGCGACCGCGCGCGGCAGGTTGCGACAGAGCAGGCGCAGCGCATGCAGCGCGAGACCCTCGGCCAGCGGATTGCGCGCGGCCGAATAGAGCGACTCGACACAGCGCGCGACCGCAGTCATCCCGCTGGTCGCGGTGAGGGTGGAATTGGTATGGATCGCCATCGCGGGGTCGAGAATCGCAGCGTGCGGAATTAGCGCATCGTCCCAGAACAGCAGCTTGCGGCGCTGCTGCGGGTCGCGGATTCCCGCGGTCGGGAGCACCTCGCTCGAAGAGCCGCTGGTGGTCGGAATCGCGATATGGGTGAGGGTCGGGCCGGCGATCAAATCGCGTTCCATCGTGCCGTCGGGATGGTAGCGAATCACGTAAGGTTCGAGCGCGCCGCGGATCTTATGCAACAGAGCGGTGCCCTTGCCGGCATCGATCGCGCTGCCGCCGCCGATGCTGATCAACGCGTCGGCCCCGAGCGCGTCGACCGTCGCGACGATCTTCTGCACCATCGGGAGTGGCGTATGCGCGGCGACCTGGTCGAACACCCCGCAACAGAGATCGCCGAGCGCTGCCCGCACGCGACTCAGGATCGGCCCCGACGCAACCGTGTTGCCGCACAACACCAGGACGCGGCGCGCGCCGAGCTCGGTCGCCACGGCGGCGAGCGTATCGACGCTGGCGGGTCCGAGGATCAGCCGCTTGGGCCAGGTCTCAACGCGAAGTGGATTCATCGGATTCCCGATGCTGCCGAGCAATCAAAACTGGTCGAGAATAGCCTGAATGCGCGTCGGATGCCGCACCGCCGAGAGCGCCAGCATCAGCAGGATCCGCGCTTTGAGCGGACTTAAGTCGCCGGCATTGAGAAAGCCGTCGCGGGCCGCGTCCGCGGCCGGCTCGACGATCCCATTGATCGCACGGCTCGCCAGCACGACGGCCACGCCCGCACGCGCCGCTTTGGCCAGCGCCTCGCGTTGACGATTGGCTGGACGCCCGGGAGGCAGGCCGGCCAAGACGATTCCGCGCGCCCCGGCGGCCACCAGCGCCTTGACCGCGACGCCGTCGGCGCCGGCGTATGAGTAGACGATATCGACGCGCGGCAGCGCGCGCAGGCTTGAGAGCCGCCACGGACGCCGCGCCGGCATCGGCATCGGCCGGCGGCGCAGGACGATCCTGCCGTCCGCGGCCAGGCGGCCGAGCGGGCCGCTCTCGGGACTCTGAAACGCGTCGAGGTCGTGATTGGCGAGCTTGGTGACCGAGCGCGCGTCGTGGATGCGATTATCCATCACCACCATCACGCCGAGGCCGTTCAATGCGGGGGCGGCGGCGGCCAGAATCGCGCCGCGCAGGTTCGGCGCGGCATCGCTGCCGGCGGTGTTGGGCGGACGCTGCGCACCGGTCAACACGATCGGCTTGCGGGTTGCGACGGTCAGCGCGAGCATCCACGCGGTCTCTTCCAGCGTCGCGGTGCCGTGAGTCACGACCACGCCCGCGATATCGCGGCGTGTGACCAGGCGCGCGATGAGCTTGGCCAGTTCGAGCCAGTCGGCGGTGCCGATCGCGGTGCTGCCGAAACGCCGAAACGGTACCGCTTCGAGCGGCACGTCGGGCAGCGTATCGCTGAGCTTCGCCAGCACCTCGGCGGCGTCGCGCACGATGCCCGACTCGGCGTAATCGACCCAGTCATAGGGGCCGCGACCTTCCATCGCGATGGTCCCGCCAGTGCTGACCAGGGCGACTTTCGCCCGGCGCGGTGGGAGGCTGCGGCGTTTCGCGGCCACTCAGTCAACTCCTTCGGGCAACAGGACCAGGATCGCGTCGCCGTCGATTCGGACCTGATAGCTCGCCACATCGCGAACCGCAGGCGCTGCCAGCGCGCATCCGGTGCGAACGTCGAACAGGCCGGCATGCAGGGGGCATTCGATGACGCCATCCTCGAGCAAGCCTTCGCTGAGCAAAGCCTGGCCATGGGTGCAGATATTGTCGAGGGCGAAATACTGATCGCCGACGCGGAACAGTCCGAGCTTGCGGCCCGCGACCGTAACCGCCAGCGTATCGCTCCCGGCAAAGGCGGCGAGGTCGGCGGCTTTTGCCCAGCTCCCGGCCATAATCGTTCGCTCCCGATCCTAAGCGGGGTTTCCGAAGGCGGCCGGAATCAGGCATCGGAGTTCGGGCGCGGCAAGCCCGAGGCTCAGCGCGTGCAGTTGCTCGAACGACATCCGCGAGACGAGCCAGCGGCCATCCTCGCGGCGGTATTCTTCGACGGTGACGCCGCCGAGAATCATCGGCGCGGGGCGGTCGTCGGCGATCGCGATTTGGAGCAGACGCCAGCGTCCGACAGCGTGCTGATCGTCGATCGTCAACTCCGGCGCGACATAGAAATGCATCGCGAAACGCCATGGCGCGCGGCAGAAGAAACCGAATAGCGCTTCGCGTCCGCTCAGATCGCCGCCGAACTCGGGGCTCGCATGCCAGAGCGCGTCGCGCGTGAAGCAATCGGCCTGGCCGCGGGCGGCACGCTCGATCACCTCGGACGATGCGCGCTGGTGAGAAGGAATATATTTCGCGTCGGCATGGGCGGCATAGCGGGCTTTCAAATCCAGAATCTCGGCGCGCGCTTCGAGCCGACGCAGAGTCTGCGCCGCGGCTCGATCGGTACGCACACGCCCGTCGCCGGAAATCGGACGGCTCACGACGCCCCGTCGTCGCCGGCCTTCATCGCGACCCGGTAGAGCACGCCCCGTTCGCTGACGCATCGCCAGGCGTGCGGCTGCCCCTGGTCGATAGCCGCGGCGTGGCCGGCCTCGAGGGCGCGAGTTTCGTCGTCGAAAATGAGCTCGAAGCGTCCCTTGAGGACGGCGCCGACCTCTTCGGTCCAACCCGCCGGTGAAATCGGGTCGCCAAGCCGATCGCCACGGCGGCAAGCGGCGACCACAGTGATCAGCGTCTGGCCGGCCTGCGCGATAAGGGTCGATTCGCGGCGCGCCTCGGCGCGCGCGATAGCGTCGGCCGAACCCAGCACTTTACAGGTATCCATCTGCGGATGACTTCAATCGCGTTTTGGGGACGGTTCGGCCAGCGGGTAAAACGGCTGCGCATCCTTGGCGATAAACTCCGCACGCGGCGGCGATACCACGTTAAGCCTCATCGAAATTCCGGCGGCGCCAAAACGATTGGTCCCATAATGAGCACTGTCGGCCGGAATCAGCAGCGCTTCGCCGGCCTCCATGCGATACTCGGCGCCGGGCGCGTCGTCGGGCTGGAAGACCGAGCATCCGCCTTCAATCTGGAACGAGGCCTCCTCGCCATGGCTGTGCGGCCGCCCTTTGAGTGCCGCGCCGCCCGGCGAAACGAACTTGACGACCGAAACGCTGATCCGCGCGGTGGAAAAACTCTTGGTATAGAGCCCGCCTTCGACCACCGGCAGCAGGTTCTCATCGATCGAGAAGATTCGGCAGCGCGCCATCGGCTCACATCCTACATCCGCGGTCGCAACGGAAAACTCTCGTCGGCCACAAAACGTCGCGTATCGTAACCGTCGGGAACCTGCGGACCATGGTAGAACTCGACGGCGGGAGCGACTTCCGCCAGCGACAGCAGCATCCAGTAGAGCGGCTGCCACTGCTCGGGCATCGCGGCGAGCGGAAATTCGTTGAGCCGCGCGACGATCTCATCGAAGCGCGCCAGCATCGCCGCGGCGAACGCCTCGATCTCGGCCGCACTGCTTTCATCGCGATGATGGTTGCGGGCAGTTTCGGTCGGCAGCGCCCAATGCGCATAAGGCTCGAGCGCGGCGAACTCCGGCGGGAGCTTGATCGGGGCTGACATGACGCTACGCAACCTCGCGGCGACTCTCGCCCTCGCGAATCAGGCGATCGACGACATAAGCATTGTGACGAACCATCAACTCGTAATCCTGCAGGATCATGTGGGTCCGGGGACCGGTCTCGCAACCGGCCTGAAGCTGTTCGAGAGTGCCAAGGTCCTCGAGCAGGACGTCGCGCAGCACGCACTTCATGTATTCCTGATAGAAGCGGCCGCCGGCATTTTTCATTTCAGGGTAGTAGACGCGGGCATCAAACAGCGTGCGGTTGTGAGCGATCGGGCGAAAATTGTAGGCCTGGTAATAATTCGGCCGGGTCGAAACGTAGAAATCGGGAAAGATGACGTTGATGTCGAAGACCCAGTCGGGATCTTTTCGCCAATTGATCGCCGGCGGCAGATCGGCGGCGCTGAATGACAATGTGGTCGCGCCCCGGCCCGCCTTAAGCGCCACCGCCGCGACCTTGCCAACCCGTTGCGTACCAGCCTGCTTCTGCGACCCATCGACGGTGGTGGCGGCCTGCGGATTTCCATAGACCGTTTTCGGGTTGCCCGCCATCGAGAGCCGGCGATGGAAATCGCCGCACAGGCAATCGATCGGCAGCATGCTGCCATCTTCATCCACGCGCAGCGCATCGGCGATCGAGCGGCCGTGGACGTAACGGACGTGATAGGTCTCCTGGAAAGCGTCCAGCGCCAGCTTCCAGTTGCAATTGACGACCGTGCGCCATCGGTAGCAATTCGTCATCCGCTCGAACGGGTAGCCCTCGAGTCCGGCGTAGACCGGGCGCAGGAAATCGCTCAGCGAGAGGGCGGGACGCGGGTCGAGGTTGACGAAGATGAAGCCCTGCCAGACGTCCGCGCTGGCGGGCATAAGCCCGCACTGGTCGCGATCGAGGCCGCTGAAGTATTTCTCGTCCGGCACCCCGACCAGCCGCCCATCGAGCTCGTATGACCAGCCGTGGAACTTGCAATTGAGCCGGCGCGCCGAGCCGCGCGGTTCGTAAACCAGCTTGTTCAGACGATGCGAGCAGACGTTATGCAACGCGCGGATCACATTATCGCGCCCGCGAACGACGATCAGCGAGGCATCGGAGGCCGGCAGGTCGACGACGAAGAAATCACCGGGCCGCGGAATCTCGGCCTCGCGCCCGACGTGCTGCCATACGCGCTTGAAGATGTGACGCTTCTCGAGCTCGAAGTAAGCCGGCGAGATATACGGCTCGACCGGCAGCGGCCCGCTGCCCAGTTCAGGATAGCGCTCCCGCATCCGGGTGAGCCCCGAGTCAATCGTGTGATTTTCGGTCGCTTCCATGGCCCTGTGGTCAGTATAGTCGCTCCGATCGATGCGGCAAGCAGGCGTTTGACTTTGCGCCGGGCGGGCGTTACCGCAGTGGTGGCCGAATGGAAGCCGGCCTCGACGACGAAGCAGAGGAGAAGGAATGTCAGGAACAGAACGGCATAGATGGATAATCGTTGGCGGTCTTTTCGTCATTCTGGTGGTTCTTTTCGGCGGCTTTCTCAACTTCGGCGTGTTCTTCGATCCCCTGCTCAAGGCCTTCTCGTGGAGCCACGAGCAGACTTCGTCGCTGCTCACCGCCCTGCTGCTAGCCCTTACGGTCGCGAGCCCGATAGTGGGACTGATGCTGGAGCGGATCGAGGCCCAGACCTCGATGATCGGCGGGGCGCTCCTGGCGATCGTCGCCTACCTGATCGCAAGCCACGCTCATAGCTACGGCGTGATGCTGGCGGCGTTTGTGATCCTCGGCGTCGCGCTGGCGATGTCAACGCTGGTCCCGGCGCAGGTGGTGGTCGCGAACTGGTTCGAGGAGCGGCAGCGCGGCACGGCGTTCGGAATCGCGGCGGCGGGCACTGC
>Ga0307374_10004910_pt1 | contig 21991 bp, 22 predicted proteins | sample OX3MG_FD_202532 | JGI IMG/M metagenome (GOLD analysis project Ga0307374, IMG submission 202532) | Soil microbial communities from Risofladan, Vaasa, Finland - OX-3 | ecosystem: Environmental > Terrestrial > Soil > Coastal area > Acid sulfate soil | place: Finland: Risofladan, Vaasa | collected...
CCGCGGCCGGCTTACGAGGTCCGCTACGACGGCGCCTGGCCGCCGCCCTTATGACGAAGAACAAGGCGGTGTTCCTGGACCGGGACGGCGTCATCGTCACGGAAGCCGACTATCTCCGCCATGAAAAGGACTTAAGCCTCATGCCCGGCGCCGCGCCGGCTCTGGTCCGGCTGCGCCGCGCCGGCTTTAAACTCGTCGTGGTGACCAACCAATCCGGAGTGGCCAGGGGCTATTTCACGCTCTCGACTCTCGCGCGCATCCACCGCGCGCTGCGCCGGATGCTGCGCGAAAAAGGCGCGCGCTTGGACGCGATTTATTTTTGCCCCCACCATCCCGAGGCCGGGCGGCGCGCCGCGGGAAGGAACCGTTCTTCAGAAACGTTTTCCGCTTCCGCAGGCGTGCGCTGCCTTTGCCGCAAGCCGGGCACGGCGATGCTGGAAAAAGCCGCCAAGCGTTTTGGCATCGACTTCGCGTCCTCTTATTTCGTCGGCGACACCACCACCGATGTGCGGACGGCTAAAAACGCGGGCTGCCGCTCCATCCTGGTCAAGACCGGCTACGGCGGCAAGGACGGCGCCTACCGCGTCAAGCCCGACGCCATCGCGCGCGATTTGGCTCACGCGGCGCGCCTCATCCTGGCGCGGGAAAAGGCGCTCGCGAAGGGCCGCCGCCCATGAAAAAAATTCGCCCCGCACAGTGGCTCTGGGTTCTGGCGGCGTTTTTCATCCGCGCGGCCTTCGCCTGCAGACTGAACCCCTCGCGGTTCTACCAAATCGACGAGGGCGGCTTCGTGGCGGACGCGCACAGGCTCGCGCAAAACGGCGCGTTCGGGCCGCACGCGCTGGCTCCCTTGGTGCCCGCGTTCTTCGCCGCGTTTTTCCGCCTGCTGGGGCCGAGCCTGCTTTACCCGCGCCTCGGCGAGGCCGCGCTGGGCGCGCTGCTGGTCCTGGTCATCGGGCGGATGACGGAAGAGCTCTCCGGCTCGCGCCGGGCGGGCCTCTTCGCGCTGGCCGTTTCCTGCGTCTATCCCTTCTTCGTCTATTACAGCGGGCTTTTACTCTCCGAAATCCTTTACACGCTCATCGCGACCACGGGCCTCTGGCTGTTCGCCCGCAACCTTGAGCCCGGGCGCTTTTCGCCGGCGCTCTGGGCGGCCGGAACGTTCCTGCTGGGCCTCTCGGCCTTGGCCCGCCCCGAGGCGGAGTTCATCGTCCCCTGCCTTTTTGTCTTGGCCGCCTTTTTTATCCGCGGCGGGCGGCTCTCGCGCAAGGCGTGGGCCGCGGGCGTTCTGTGCTGGATTTTTCCCATCGCCGTCTGGTGCGCGCGCAACAAGCTCGAAGCCGGGACCTTCAAGCTAGACGATCACGGCGGCATCACGCTGCTCGAAGGCACGATGCTGCTCAACTTAAACGAAATCGACACCGGCGTGGCCGTCGCGGCCTTGGAGAAGATGCCTTTTTATCAAAAAGCGCAGTCCCTGCCCGAGCCCGAGCAGGACCGCGCGTATTTCCGTCAGGCGCTCGGCTTCATGGCCGGCCATCCCGTCCAGACCCTCGGGCAATGGGGCTACAAGTTCGTGAGCTTCTGGCGCTTCTACCCCCGGCCAGGCAAGCGCTACATCGACACCAAGACGAGCGAGCCCAACATGGGTCTGGGGCACGAGGCGCTTATCGCGGTCAGCCTTTTGACCGAGCCGTGGCTCATCCTGGGCGGCCTGTGTGGGCTTCTCCTGCTTTGGAGAAAGCGCGCGGAAATTTCCGTGCTGCTGGTCTTTATCCTGGCGACCATGGGCATCCACATGGTCAGCGTGAGCCAGATGCGCTACCGGCTGCCCGTCATGCCGGAGATGATTCTGGGATTCTGCGCCCTGGCCGATTGGCTGCTCGAGAAAAGAAAAAGGGCCTAGGCCGGGGCCCCTTCGGGCCCGGCACAGATGCAGTTCAAGGAAAAATCCAATAGCATCTAATCCGTAAAGCGGTAGCGGACAATGGCCGCGAACACCCGCCAGCCGTCGCGCCAGAAGCGGATTTTCTTTCCTTCGGCGCGGCTGCGCGCCCGGTAGAGCACCGGAACCTCGGCGAAGCGGCATCCTTTCTTGGCCAGCTTGGCCGACATTTCCCAATCGTAATCGAAGCCGCGGCTCTTGAGGACGAGGCCGCGCAGGCGCTCGGTCTTGAAGAGCTTGAACATGGTCGCGCCGTCGCTGAGCTTGGTGCCGTAGAGGAGGTTGAAAAGGCCCGTGAAACACACGCCGCCCAGGTTGACCAGCAGGCCGTAGAGCCGCTCGAATCCGCCAAAGCGCCTGAACTGCCAATGCTGCGGCGAATCGAGCACGCGCGAGCCGAACACCACGTCCGCGCGGCCGTCTTGGAGCGGCGTCAAGAGTTTGGGGTAGTCCGAGACGCTGTACTCCAAATCGCCGTCCTGGATGAGGAGGATGTCCCCGGTGATTTCCTTCAATCCCAGCGCGACCGCGGCGCCCTTGCCGCGCGGCGCTTCCTCGTAGATGACCCGCACGCCGGGGCGCTTCTCGTACTCGGCCACGATGTCCCGCGTCCCGTCGCTCGAGCGGCCCTCCACGACGAGAATCTCTTTTTCAACGCCGGAAATTTCCAGGGCCAGGACCTGGTCCAGCAAGGTGCGGATGGTGGCCCGCTCGTTGTAGACCGGGATGATGAGGGAAAGCTTGGTTCGGGGCGAAGGCGAGTGTTCGCTCACGCGCGCTGCTTCAAGTAGAAGGTCACCATGTGGCCCAGGCTCAAATGCACGTCCTCGATGACGCCGTATTGATCCGAGGCAACGACCACGGACGCGTCCACCAGGCCCTTCAAGCGGCCGCCGTCAAAACCCAGAAACGCCGCGGTCCAGGCCTTGCGTCGCCGCGCCAAGCGGGCGGCCGAAAGAAGATTTTTCGAGTTGCCGCTGCCGCTGATGAACAAGACCACGTCCTTGGGGTTCAAGAGATTCTCCAGCTGCCGGGAAAACGTCTCGTCGAAGGATAGGTCGTTGCCGACGGCGGTGATGAAGGATGGGTTATCCGCCAAGGACAAGCAGCGCACCAGCGGCTTCTTGGGGTTGGCCGCGGTCTTGGAGAAATCGACCGCCATGTGCGAGGCCGTGGCCGCGGAGCCGCCGTTGCCCATGACGAAAACCTGGCGCCCCTTGTCGCCCGCCTCGGCCACCGCCTTGGCGACGGCCTCGAATCCAGCCCAATCGACGGCGTCCCAGGCGCGGAGCAGTTCCCGGCGGTACCAGCGGGCGAAATCGCCGGGGCCCAGCTTCCCGGGCCCGGAGGAATGAAAGCGGCCCGGCAGCGTTCCTCTGATTTTCATCTTAGCGGCTGACATAAATTATTTTTGATCCCTCCGGCTCGAACGCGAAGGGAATTTCGCGCCATCCCCTGAGCGCCGAGAGGATAGTTTTCCTTTTTTTCGGCGGGCAAAACAAGAGCAGAAAGCCCCCGCCGCCCGCGCCCAGAATCTTGCCGCCCGAAGCGCCGCGCGAGAGAGCCGCGCGGTAGGCCTCGTCGATTCTGCCGTTGGACACGCCCCCGGCCAGAGTCCTCTTGATCTCCCAGTTTTCCCTCAGGATGCCGCCGATGGCCTCGACGCGGCCTTCTTGGAGCTCCCGGCGCGCCTGCCTGGCCAGCTCCCCGATGCGCGAGAGGCCCGCCTCTTTTTCGTCCATGCCCGCGCCGACTTTGCGCAGGATGCGGCCGGCGCTGCGCTTGATGCCGCTGTAGACCAGCAGAAGATGCGCGCGCAGATTTTCCAGCGTGCCGGGCGGGCAGATCAGCGGATCGACCTTGACGCTCCCGTCCGGCATGAACTCGATGAATTGAAAGCCGCCGAAAGCCGCGATGTACTGGTCCTGCTTGCCGATGGGCTCCTTCACGCGCCCGATTTCCACGACGCAGGCCTCGCGCGCGAGCTCCTCGGCCGGGCAGAAGTCCCCCTTGAAGGCGTGCAGGGCGTGCAGCACGCCCACGGTGAAGCTCGACGACGAGCCCAAGCCCGTGCCGCCCACCACGTCGGCCATGGAGGTGACCTCGACGCCGCGCCGCGGGCCGACCAGGCGCAGGCACTCGCGCAGAAGGGGGTGGCGCACGTTTTGGAGCCTGGGAACTAGTTCCGTGCGCGAATACTTGAGGATGATCTTGTCCTCGAAGTACTTATTGACCGTGACGTACATATATTTGTCGATGGCGGTGGACAAGACCGCGCCGGCTTGGCGCTTGTAGAACGCGGGCAAGTCGGTGCCGCCGCCGGCCAGGCTCACGCGGAAAGGAGTGCGGGAAATGATCATGTGGTTTTCGCTCCGGCGCCGCCGCGCGCGGCGGTGAATTTCTCCCAGCGCTCCGGCGTGCCCAAGTCCGCGAGGGTCTCGGCGGTCTTGTACGCCGCCAGGGCGTCGCCGCGGGCCAGGGCCGCCGGAAAAACGTTTTTGCCGAAGTCGCAAAGCCCCGACTCCGGAACCAGGTCCAAAAGTCCGCGCCGGACAATCCAGAGCGCGCCCGCGGCCCAGTTCTCGCAGGGTTCTCCCGGCTTGGCGCGGTAAAAGCCCGCCACGCGCTCGCCCTCGATTTTGACCAAGTCGGAATCGTAGGGATGATCCGTGGGGATGACCGCCAAGGTGGCCGCGGCCTTGCGCGTCTTGTGGAAATCGAGAAACCGCGCGCAGTCCATGTCCACGAACAAGTCGCCGTAGACGACGAGCAAATCGCCGTCCCCGGAAATCTCCGCCGCCGCGTCCTTGACGCCGCCGGCCGTGCCCCGAGGCTCCTTCTCCAAATGGTAGCGCAAACCCAGGCCGAAGTCCTTGCCGTCCGCGAAATAGCTCACCACCGTCTCGGCCTTGTGGCCCAGGCACAGGTGAACCTCGGAAAATCCCGACTTCTTAAGCCAGACCAGCAGATGCTCCAAGAGCGGCTTGCCGTTAAACGGCAGCATGGGCTTGGGCACGTCCTTGGCCGCGGCCCCCATGCGCTCGCCGCGGCCTCCGGCCACGATTACGGCGGCGACGGCGGACGGCTTCGTCATCGCAGCGCGGGCCGGGGCTTCTTGACGTAGTCGCCGCGGCTGAGCCATTTCTCGATGAGGCAGTAGAGCACGATGAAAAGGTAGCGGCTGCCCATTTCCTTGATCTTGAGCTTGGACTCGCCCGCCTTGCGGTTGGTCCAGGAGTTGGGCACCACGGCATAGCTGTAGCCCCGCACGATGGCCTTCAAGGGCAGCTCGACCGTCAAATTAAAATGCGGGCTCAAGATGGGCCGCACGCCCTCGATGACGTTGCGGCGGTAGAGCTTGAAGGCGTTGGTCACGTCGTTGTAGCGCAGCCCGAAGAGGACGCGGATGAACAAGTTGGCCAAGCGGTTGATGGCGAGCTTGAACCGGGGATAGTCGACGACCTTCGACTCCGGCGCGAAGCGCGTGCCGAAGACGCAGTCGACGCCCTTCTCCTCCATCGTCCGGAAAAAGCGCACCAGATCCTCGGGAGAGTCCGAGGCGTCGGCCATGTAGACGGCCGCGGCGTCGCCGGAAAACGACTCGAGCCCGGCCTCCACCGCGCGGCCGAAGCCCGGCGAGGATTCGTTGCGCGCCGCGCGCAGCCCGGGTATCTGCGGACGCAGCGATTCCAGAATCCTCGCGGTGCCGTCCGTGGAATGGTCGTCCACCACGACGATTTCATGCTCGATGCCTTCCGCCGAGAGGGTCCGGCTCAGCGCCCGCACGGTGCCCTCCAGGCAGCCCTCCTCATCGTGCGCCGGGATGACGACGGAGAGCTTCACGCGGCCGATTCGCAGAGGCGGCCGCGCATGGCCTCGACCATCTCGGCCAAAGTCGACTTCAAATCGTAGCGGTAGCTCCAGCCCGGATAGTCCTTCTGGAAGCGGCTCACGTCGCTCACCCACCAGATGTGATCGCCCGAGCGCGCCTTGTCCGAGAGACTCCAGGAAATTTTGTTGCCGCTGAGTTCCTCAATGAGGGATATCGCCTCCAGCATCGAGCAGTGGCTGTGCCGCGAGCCGCCCATGTTGTAGACCTTGCCCGCGCCGGGCTTCTGGAAGAAATGCCAGAAGGCGTTGACCAAATCGTAGGAGTGGATGTTGTCGCGGACCTGCTTGCCCTTGTAGCCGTGGACGACGTAGGGCGTCTTGGTCAGGGCGCAGCGGACCAGATACGCCAAAAATCCATGGAGCTCGGCGCCCGAGTGCGACGGCCCGGTCAGGCAGCCCCCGCGGAAGACCGCCGTCTTCATTCCGAAATAGCGGCCGTATTCCTGGACCAGGACGTCGGCCGCCACCTTGCTGGCGCCAAAGAGGCTGTGCTTGGACTCGTCGATGGACATGGACTCGTCGATGCCGCGCGCGGCGTAAGGATGGGAGGCGTCCAACTCCCAGCGGGTTTCCTTCTCCACCAACGGCAGGGTATTGGGCCTGTCGCCGTAGACCTTGTTGGTGGACATGGCCAGAAAGACCGCCTCGGGCGCGTGGCGCCGCGCCATCTCGAGGATGGTCAGCGTGCCGTTGGCGTTGATGGTGAAATCCGTGAAGGGCTCGCGCGCCGCCCAGTCGTGGCTGGGTTGGGCCGCGGCGTGGATGACCGCGGCGATTTCCTTGCCCCCGCTCTTGAATATTTTCTCCATCGCGGCCTCGTCCCGGATGTCCGCCGCGTGGTGCGTGAAGCGCTTGAGAGTTTTCTTCAACTCCTCGGTCTTCCAGGCGACCGAGCTCGCCGGGCCGAAAAAATAGCGCCGCATGTCGTTGTCTATGCCGACGATGTCCATCCCCTTGTCATGGAAAAATTTGGACGCTTCGCTGCCGATGAGCCCGGACGATCCAGTCACGATCGCGATGGACATTTAATTGAAGACCTCCCTTAGCCGGCGCTCGTTCTCGCGCAGCCAGCCGTGGATTTCCTCCGCGACGGCCCGCGCGGAAATCCGCGGCGCCCAGCCGAAGGCCTTTTTGGCCTTGGCGTTGTCGGAAATATAAAGCGGAATGTCGACCGGCGAGGTCTTGGGGTCGCGGCCGATGGGGATGGCGCGGCCGGAGACTTTCCGGCAGAGTTCCGTCAGCTCCAGCAAGGAGACCGCGTTGGCCGTCCCGCCGCCGATATTGTAGACCTCGCCGCTGATTTTGGGCAGGGCGCGCAGCTGCTTTTGGAGGAGCGCGAACAAATCCCGGGGGTGCAGGATGTCCCGGACCTGCTTGCCGCCGCCCTTAAAGCCGATGTAGGACAAGGGCTTGCCGAAATAATGCGCGGCCATCCAGTGGGCGAAGACTCCCTGATCCGTCTTGCCGAACTGCCCGGGCCCGGCCAGGACGCCGCAGCGGTTGACGACGGCCTTCAAGCCGTAAGTCCGGCAGTACTCCTGAATCATCATCTCGGAGCAGAGCTTGGTCGCGCCGTAGAAGGAGCGCGGCAGGTGCGTCGGGAACGATTCCGCGATGCCCGCGCGGCCCACGCCCGGCAGGCTCTGCTTGGGCGCGATTTCAAAGCGCCCGGCTTTCTCTTGCAGGCGGACGGCCCGCAGGGAATCGATGGAATAGACCCGCGAGGTGGACAAAAACACCAGCGCTCCGGCGCGCAGCCTGGCGAACTCAAGGCAGTTCAAGGTCCCGCACAAATTGGTCTCGACGACGTAGCTCGGATCTCCGCCTTGGCCCGCCAAGACCGAGGGCTCGGCCGAGGCCTCGATCATGAGGTCGAAGCGGCCGGGAAGGGCGAAAAGATCCTCCTTGGCGCGCACGTCGCCGTGGACGAAATCGACGCCCATTTTTTTGAGCCGCGGCAGGTTGATTTCAGAGCCGCGGCGCTTTAAGTTGTCCAAGGCCGTGATCCGGGCGCGCGGATTATCGGACTTGAAGGCCTCGGCCAGGCTCGCGCCCACGAAGCCCGCCCCGCCCGTAATTAAAATTCTCATGCTGGTCTATTATAATATAGCGATACATGGATAAAAAGGCCGGGCCGGCTCCGTGGCTGGGAGCCCTCGCCATGGCCTGCGCCCTGTGCGCGGGCTACCCGCTCATGGCCGTCTGGCGCGGGGCGTGGCAAAACCACTATCCCCAAGTCGCCGCCCAATGGCCCAACAACGGCCGCTTCACCATGGTGGGATGGTACGGCACCGAGCTCGCCTACGAGGAGCTGGGCTACGCGGACCGCGCCAACGACCAGGCGCACCACCTGCTCGCCTTCGACCCTTACGTCCGCGCCAACCGCACTTGGCGCCAATTCGCCATCGACCGGCTGACCTACCTCATTCTGGGCGGCTTGGACGACTTGGCCGGCGGCGTGAGCAACGCCTGGATGCTCGCCCGCTTTTTGTGCTGCGCCGCGTGGTTCCTGCTCGTCTACTTCATGGCCAACCGCCTGGCGGACTATCCCCCCTTGTCCTTTTTCAGCGCCGCGTTCGTCACGGGGTTCAGCTACATCCTGACCTTTCTTTTCCTGGGCGACTTCGTCTGGCGCGGAGGTTTCGCGCACGCGATCGGCCGCGATCTCTGGGCGCTTTTGTCCTACGGCCGCACGGAGGGCGTGCTGCGCCTGCCCCGTCCGGGACTGACCTGGGCCTTTTTGTTCCTGGCGGGAATCTGGCTGGCCAAGGCCGAGGAAAGCCGGACGGCGCGCTGGACGGTCTTAAGCGGCGTCCTGGGCGGCTTGCTGGCCTACGTCCGCATGGACGTGTGGTCGAGCTACGTCGTGGCCTCGGGCGTCTTCGCTTTGGCCGTCTCCCTCCGCGATAAAAAGCCGGCCCGGGGCTTGTGGACGTCCTTCGCCATCACCGTGCTGGTCAGCCTGCCCTACCTCGCGGTCAACTATCCGCCGGCCCCCGACATGCTCCTTAAAAGCGGGCTGCTGCCCCGGCGGGAGTTCCATCCCGATTCCCTCGCCTATCTCGCCGCGTTCCTGCTGGGCCTGCGCTACAAGAGCAAAAATCCCACGGCCCTGTTCTGCGCGGCGCTCTGCGCGGCGACCTTCGTCATGGTCAACATCGAACTGGTCACGGGATATCCCATGCAGCCTCAGCATTGGATGTTCTTCGGCAACATCTACGTGTTCCTGCTGGCCCTGGCCTTCGTCCCCAAGAGCTTCAAGCGCGGGGCCAAACTCTGGCGCGGCGCGGCCTGGGGCCTCATGCTCGCCGCCCTCTTCCAGGGGCTGTCCTACGCCGCCATCCATTATCCCTTCCAAGGACTGCCCAAGGACTACGGCGACGCCCTGGCCTGGCTCGGCCGAAACACCCCGAAAAACAGCGAGGTGCTGACCATCAATCCGGAGGTCGACGCGCTCATCCCCGCCTTCACGCGCGACAAGGTCAACACGGCCTTCGAGCTCGCGGTCTTGTCCGATTACCCCGTGCTCAAGAACTGCGAGCGCTTCGTCGCGGGCTTGAAGCTCCTGGGCGCCGACCCCAAGGCCTTCTTCGGCCAGTGCCTCTTCCATGCGCCGCACTACGGCCGCCGCCAAGTCGTGGCCATGGGCCTGCCGCGCGGCCGAATCGAGAAGAGCGACGTGGGCACGCTGCTCTTTTACATGACCCCCAAGGACCGCATCCCCGTCATCGTGGCCGAGGCCGAGAAGAGCCCGGCCGCCATCCATCCCGACTACATCTGGTTCGGCGTCCTGGAAAAGGAGTACGCCCGGCCCGATTTCGCCCGGGCCGAGCGCGGGCGCTGGCGCGCGGCCTACCGCAATCCCTCGGTCGTCATCTACGCCCGGGCCGCCAAGGACGCGCGGCCCTAGCCGCCGGAGCTCATGGCCGAGGACCCGATTCCCCTCTGCGTGGATTTGGACGGCACGCTCGTCCGCGGCGACTTGTCCCTCAAGGCGTCCTGGATTTTCGTCAAGCGCGGCCCCTTGAACGCCCTGCGCCTGGGCCTCTGGTTCCTGCGCGGGCGCGCCTATCTCAAGGCCCGGCTCTCCGAGCGCGTGACTCCGGACTGGGACGCCCTGGCCTACCACCGCGGAGTCCTCGACTGGCTGCGCACCGAGCATCTCGCGGGCCGGCGGCTCATCCTGGTCAGCGGATCGCCGCGGGCCTACGTGGGGCAGCTGGCCGAGCGCCTGGGTTTTTTCACCGACTTCGCGGGAAGCGAGGGCGGCGTCAACCTCGTCGGCCGCAGGAAGCGCCGCTGGCTTCTGGAAAGCTTCGGCGTCCGCGGCTACGACTACGTCGGGAACTCCCGCTGGGACGCGCCGATTTTCGCCAAGGCGCGCCGGGCCTACCTGGTCAGCGACGACCCGCGGGTCCTGGCCGCCGCGCGAAGACGCGCCTCCGACGTCGTCCAGCTTCCGCCCGCCTGAAGCGGCGGCGCGGCCGGCCGCCATTATTGATATTGCATTTCAATAACGATTCATGCTACACTTCTACTAATGAAACAAGCTCTCAATAAGGAGGCCGTCCTAATGCGCGCGAAGAAGGCGCGGGCGTTCCTGATTTCAATTCTGGCCGGGGCGGGCCTTTCCTTTATAAGCTCCGGCGCCCAGGCTTTTTCCTTCTGGGGCCCCAGCGCCCCCCTGCCGGTCTACAAGCTCGACATCGTGGGCCGCGGCTTCGTGCCCAAGGCGCTCGCGGTGCCCGCCGGGCAGAAATTCAAGCTCGTCGTCTCCAACAAGAACGCCGCGCCCTCCGAGTTCGAGAGCTTCACGCTGCACCGCGAGCAGGTGGTGACGGCGGGCTCGCAGACCATCGTGTTCCTGGGGCCGCTTGAGACCGGAACCTACGGATTTTTCGACGATTTCCAATCCGGCGTCACGGGCACGCTCAAGGTCGTGCCGGCCCAAGCCTCCGCGAAAACTCCTTCCCAGGCCAAGCCCCGGTGATCGCCAGCGCGATCATCGTCTTTAGGGAGGTGCTGGAAGCCGCTTTGGTCGTCGCCGTCATCCTGGGCGCGACCAAGGGATTGAAAGGCCGCGGCGCGTGGGTCGGCTGGGGCATCGCGGCCGGCGTCCTGGGCGCGCTGGTCGTGGCGGCGTTCATGGGCGAAATCTCCCAGAGCCTCTCCGGCGTCGGGCAGCCCATCTTCGAGGCCTCGGTGCTGCTCACCGCCGTCTTGATGCTCGGCTGGCATAACATCTGGATGTCGCGCCACGGCAAGCGCATCGCGGCCGAATTAAAGCGCATGGGCAGCGAGGTGCACCTCGGGCGCAAGTCCATGACCGCCATCTTCGCGGCCACGGCCATCGCGGTGCTGCGCGAGGGCTCGGAGATCGTGCTCTTTCTCTACGGCGTGGCGGCCAACGGCGCGGGCGCCTGGTCCATCCTCGCGGGCGGCGTTCTGGGCCTGGCCGGCGGCGCGGCGGTGGGCTTCGCGCTCTACCTGGGAATCATGAAGATTCCCGTGCGCTATTTTTTCCGCGCCACGGGCTGGATGATCCTGCTTCTGGCCGCGGGCATGGCGTCCCAGGCCGCGGCGTTCTTGAACCAGGCCGATCTTCTGCCCGCCATCCGCGACTCCATCTGGAACACCTCCTGGCTCCTGAGCGGGCAGAGCCTCGCCGGCAACATCTTAAAGACCCTGGTCGGCTACACGCCCGACCCCTCGGCCATGCAGCTCGTTTTCTACGCCGGCACCATCCTCGTCATCGGCGGGCTCATGAAGCTCGCGCAAGAATAAAAAAGGAGTTCCCGTGAAACGCCACCGCCAGCTCCCCCGCCTGCGCCGTTTTGCCGCAGCCGTGGCCGCGCTCTTGTCCGCCGCCGCCCTGGCCAAGACCTGCCTCGCCGCCGAGGCGTCCCTCAACGCGGAGGAGCTCAAAGTCTATTCCCCGGGCGTGACCTACGGCGAACGCGAGGTGGAGTACCGGGGATTCGCGACGGGCGCGGGCCAGCAGGGCTTCGCCTTTTCGGCGAGCTACAGCCCCACTTCCTACTGGGAAAGCGAGGCCTACGAGGTCCTGCACCGCGACCCCGGCGGCCCGCTCGTGGGCGACAAAGTCCAGTTCGAGGAGCGCTTCCAATTGGCGCCTCCGGGCGAATACTGGGCCGACCCCGGCGCCATCTTCGAGGTGGAAATCCCCGAGCGCGCCGGCGATCCGGTCGAGGAGGAGTTCACGCCGATTTTGGAAAAGCAGTTCGGCCGGCTGGTCCTGACCCTCAACCCCAGCCTGGAATGGCAGTCCGGTTCCAACTACGCGCCGGGGACGGGCTTTCACTACGCCGGCCGCGCCGAATACCTGCTCAGCGACTACTTCGCGCCCGCGGCCGAGTTCTACGGCGAACCGGGCGTCATCGGCAATTTCCCCAACTCAAGCGAGCAAACCCACATGGCGGGACCGGCTTTTTACGGTACCTGGCGCCCCGGCTCGCGCCGGACCGTCAACTACAGCGCGGCCCTGCTCTTTGGCCTAAACGCCGCAACGCCCGTGCGCGCCGTGGTGACGCGTCTCGAGTTCGAGTTCTAGTCGGAGGCCGCGGCGGACCCGACCTTGTAGAGGGCCACGCCGTCCGCGTCGTAGACCTTGGACAGCCGCCAGCGGCTGCCCCGCGGGAAGCGCGGGCTCAGGTAGCGCTTGGCGAAGTCGTCGACCCAGACGTAATCGACGCGGTAGGCGTAGGTCTTTTCATTTTCCCCCGCCTGGCTCCAGTCGCGCGCGATGAGCGGCATGGGAATCCAGGCGAAGTAAATCGTGCGCAGGAACGACTCGGGAGGGACCTCGCGCAAATCTGCCGCGCGCCGCCCGTAGTCCGGATAGGCGGCCGTGAGATCCCGGTAAAACTTCGCTTGATCGGCGTCCAGGCGGTAGAGCGCCGCGCGCACGCGCCGGGCGATGGTCAGCGCCGGGACGTTGGAGATTTCCTCCAGGGCCGAGCCGAAGCCGACCTTGTCGCGGGTGTAGACCGGAATGAGCAGGCTGGCCTCGGGATTAAGCGCCAGGACCACGGCATTTTCCGGCGCGTGGGCGTTGAGCCACGCCATGGCCAGGGCATCCCGGCGCCGGAGTCCTTGGAACGGATAATGGATGGCGGCGTAGCTCACGCTCTGCAGAAAGCAGGCGCCCAGGCACAAAGCCCCGGCCGCGGTCCAAAGCGCCTTCGAGAGCCGCAATTTCTTCTGCAGCCAAGGCAGGAGGAGGAAGAGCACGAAGATGTTGACGTAGTAGCGGTTCTGGAAAAAGAGCACGTCCTTGCCCGTCAGAATCTGGCTGTTGACGACCAGACCCGCCGCGGCCAAAAACGCCCCCAGCCAGAGCACGGCCGCGTCTTGGACGCCCGAGGCGGCGACGGCGCCAAAGCACGCGAGATAAAAGAGCCCCTCCCAATGCGGCCGGCGCGTGAACGTGACGCAGGCCCGCTCCAGAAACTCCTTCTTGGCCGCGGAGTGGCCCCACATGGCGGAAAGGTGCGCCGCGAAAAACGGGGCGTTCAAGAGCAGGCACACCCCCGCGGCGGCGGCCAGGTTCCGGCGGTTGAGCTTCTTGTAGAACAAAGTCAGGGACAGGAAAAGAATCATGGCCGGCATCTGCGTGAACCAGATGTCGGGGTGAATTTCGGGCATCAGGCCGGCGCAGACTCCCGCGGCCACGCCCCAGCGCAGCTTGGAGCTCTCCGCGGCCTTGATCTCAAGCAGCGTGGCCAAAAACAAGACGGCATAGTCCACGCCCGGCCGGGGCAGGCGCGCGACCGACTCGGTGCGGCCGGTGGAGAGCACGGCCCAGGCATCATGGGCCAGAGCTCCCAAGGACGGCGTCCACTGCAGGGCCGGAATAAAATCCAGGGTCAGCAGGTAGCTAAAGCCCACCACGAAGACTCCCGCGAAAAAGGACAGGGCCGCATCGCCGGTCAAGCGCAGCATGATGAAGTAGACCAGCACGTACCAGAGCAGGCAGCACAAGAGCCGCACGGCAATCCAGGTCCAGGTCATGTTCCCGGTCGCCCGCTGGACCAGCCCCATGAGCAGGTAGGTGAGCCCGTCGTCCAGGATGAGGCTGCGGCTGCGGTTTTCCAGCACGTAAGGATCGTAGGCCGGAAAATGATTGGCCGACTCCTGCACCCGGGCCGCGTACTGCACTTCCTCCTGGGTCTGCGCGCCGTAGAGTCCCAGAACCGAGAAGGGCCCGTCGTTGGCCCACCGCGCGGCGAGCGCGGGATAGTGCGACTGCCAGGCCGAGCGGCACGCGGCCGAGAGAAAATAGCCGGAGCAAAAGCACAGCGCCACGGCCAGGCCGCAGAGCCAGACGCGCGCGGTTTTCAAAGCGGGCCTAGAGCCTCCAGCCGGGCGGCAGGTTCTTGGCCACCTCGATGGCGCCGAACTCCGAGGGCTTGCGCGGGCCGGCGGTCTTGGCCCAGGCCGCCATGCGGCGGATGCCGTCTTCAAGAGCCACGGGCTTGATCACGTCTCCGAAACAGCGGAGGATTTTTTCGTGCGAGGAATAGGCGTGGACCGTTTCGTTGCGGGGCGGCAGGTGCTTGAGCTTGAGCTCGACGCCCATGGCCTCGGCCACGACCTTGGCCATGTCCGCGACGGCGCAGGGCTTGTCCGCGCCGATGTTGAAGACTTGTCCCCAGGCGTCGGGCCGTTCGCAGACCCGCGCGATGACGGGCGCCACCTCCGAGACGTGGCTAAAGGCCCGGGTCTGCCGGCCGTCGCCGAAGACCGTGAAGGGCTCGCCGCGCATGGCCTGGTTCATGAAGATGCCGATGACGTTGCGGTAGCGGTCGCCCAGGTTCTGGCGCTCGCCGTAGACGTTGTGCGGCCGGAAAACGACGTAAGGAAGCCCGAACATCTCGCGCGTCTCGGCCAGGTCCATCTCCACGGCGTACTTGGCGATGCCGTAGGGATCCTCGGGCGCGGGCGCCATGTCCTCGGTCATGGGGACCTGGTTCCTGCCGTAGACCGCGATGGAGGAGGTGAAGACAAAGCACTTGACCGTGCCCGCGTTGACCGCGGCGTTGGTCAAGTTGACGCTGCCGATGAGGTTGTTCGTGTAGTTGAAGCGCTTGATGAAGTGGCTCAAGCCCTCGGCCGCGTAGGCCGCCAGGTGAAAGACGTAGTCAAAGCGCTCCGAGGCGAAAAGCTTGTCGATAATTTCCTTGTCCACGACGCTTCCCCGCACGAGCCTGGCCCCGGCCGGAACGTTTTCCTTGAAGCCGCCGCTCAAGTCGTCCAGGACCACGACGCGGTGGCCCATGCCCACGAGCTCCTCGGCCACGTGCGAGCCGATGAAGCCCGCGCCGCCGGTGACCAAAGAGGAGGGCATCAGTTCGTCACCCGCCGGCGGAGGATGAGGCCTATCATCCGCAAGCCCAGGCGGAAGGCGCGGAAAAAATCGCCCGTGATCTTGGACTCGCCGATGCGCGCCTGGTAGTGGACCGGGATTTCCACGAACTTGAGCCGCTTTTTGGCCGCGCAGATCATCATCTCCGGGGAAAAGTGATTGGCGCCCACGCGGAAGTCGTCCTGGATTTTTTCAAGCGCGCCGCGCCGGATGACGCGGTAGGTGCAGCCCACGTCGGTGAGCGAAGGCCCGTTATAGAGAAACTCCAGCATCTTGGCCACGCTCCAGTTGCCCCACTTGAGGAAAATCCCCATGTTGGCGTCCTGCGACAAGAGCGCGCGAGACGTGCGGCTGCCCAGCACGAAGTCGAAATCGTCGGTGTAGGCCAAAAGCTTGAAGATGTCGCGCGGACGGAACGTGCCGTCGGGCTCGCACACCGCGATCAAGTCCCCCGAGGCGGCCGCCAAGCCGCCGCGGATGGCGTGGCCGTAGCCCTGGCGCGTCTCCTTGAGCACCGCGGCGCCCGCGGCCTTGGCCTCGGCCTCGGTGGCGTCGGTGGAATTGTTGTCCACCACCAGGATCTCGTCGATGATGCCCAGTTCCTTGAAGGCGCGCACGGCCCGGGCGATGTTGGGCTCCTCGTTGTAGGCCGGGAGCACGAGGGATATTTTCTGGTTATTCCACATAATGACGGCGGCCTCGCCTCAGCGCACGGCCACGATGAGGCACTGCCCGGCCAAGGGCTTCCAGGGCAGGCGCAGGTAGAGCCAGACCAGAAACGACGGCACGGGCAGTCCGGAGGATTTAAAGCTGAACGGCAGAAATTTCGGCAGGACCTTGTCTATTTTGTAGCCGCAGCTCGCGATCAAGTCCGCCAAGCCCATGTGGGTCAGCGGCGTGACGTGCGTGTAGTCGTCGTAGAATTCCTTGTAGCAGTAGCGGAAATTGGGCTGCATGACGATGAGGCGTCCCCCCGGCTTCAAGACCCGGGAAAGGCCGGCCAAAGTCCGGCGGATGGCTTCCAGCGGCAGGTGCTCGAAGAGGTTGCTGGCCAGGGCCGCGTCGAAATGCGCGGCGGGCAGGGAGTCCAGCTCGTCGCAGCGGGCCTGGTGGAACACCACGCCCGGCGCCGCGTGCTCCTTGCTCGGCGCCGAGTCCACCGCGTGCTTTTCGCGCGCGCGGACCTGGTTGATGAAGTCGCAGTAGCCCGCGCCCAAGTCCAGGACCGCGGCGTCGGGGCGGATGGGAACGAGCTTCTCAAGCCGCCGCGCGATGAGCCGCCAGACGCCGGCCCGGCGCGAATCCGGGCTCATCCGGGTGCGGAAATAGGCGCGCGAATCCTCCTCGGCGGCGGCGCTGGAATTCACCCGCTGATTATATCAAAAAGCCGCCAAACGCCCGCCCGGGGCGTTGCCGGAGGCCGCCAAAACTTTGGACAATAGACTCCGCATGCAGATGATGATGACGCATTTCCTTAAAAGCGGCGCGGTCCTGCTGATGTCCGCCGGCGAGCTCGCCGGCGCAGTCCTCGCGGCGCTGGCCGCGCACTCGCTCCTTTTCAAGCTCTTGGAGCGCCTGGCCAAGGAGCCGGGCCGCCACGTGGCCGACGTCTCGCTGGTGCGCCACGGCCGCCGCCCGGCGCGGCTCATTCTCCCCTTGCTGGCCCTCTTGCTGGCCGCGCCTTTGGTCCGACTGCCCGCCCAAATCGCCAACATCCTCGAGCACGCCGCGGGCCTGGGGCTCATCGCCGCGGTGGGCTGGGCGCTCATCGCCATGGTGGAGGTCTTTTCCGATTTGACCATGTCCCGCTACCGCTTGGACGTCAAGGACAACCTCGCGGCCCGCAAGATGGAGACCCAGGTGCGGGTCTTAAGGCGCGTGGTCTCCGTGGTCGTGGTCATCGTGACCGGCTCCATCATGCTGATGACCATCCCCTCCATCCGCGCGGTGGGCGCCAGCATGCTGGCCTCCGCGGGCCTGGCCGGCCTGGTGCTGGGCATGGCGGCCAAGCCCACGCTTTCCAACTTGATCGCGGGCGTGCAAATCGCGCTCACCCAGCCCATCCGCTTGGACGACGCGGTGTTCATCTACAACGAGTGGGGCTGGATCGAGGAAATCGGCACGACCTACGTGGTGGTCCGCGTCTGGGATTTGCGCCGCGTGGTCGTCCCCTTGTCCTACCTCATCGAAAATCCGTTCCAGAACTGGACCAAGACCACCGCGAACCTCCTGGGCTACGTCTTCCTCTACGTCGACTACACCGTGCCGGTCGACGAGCTGCGCGCGGAGCTGACCCGCCTGCTCAAATCCTCCAAGCTTTGGCTGGGCCAGGTCAACGTGCTGCAGGTGACCAACGCCTCGGAGCGCACCATGGAGCTGCGCGCGCTCATGGACGCGCCGGACTCCGGCGCGGCGTGGGACTTGCGCTGCTACGTCCGCGAGGGCTTGATCAAGTTCATCCAGGAGCGCCACCCGCAGTGCCTGCCCAAGGCCCGCGCGGAATTAAGCGGCCTCCCCGTAGGCCGTTCGCTTTAGGCGGGCAGGGGCCATTGGGCCCTGGGACGCGGCGGCTTTTTTGGCTATTCTGGCATCATGACGCGCCGTCTCCGCACGCTCGCCGGACGCCTCCTGATCGCGGCGGCTTTTCTCTGGCTCGCCGCCCTGGGCCCGGCCTTCGCCGCCGCGCTGGGCTCCGCGCCGGAGGGCATCAGGAGCGTAGACGTCCTCGCGGACATGCGGCTCCAGTTGGACGCCTTGGCGCCGCTCGCGCCCTCGCGCGATCTGGCCGCCGCCTTGTGGAGGGCCTACTCGGTCCCCAATCTTTCCCCCAGCCGCGCGCTGGCCGCCGCCATCCTTCTGGGCGCGCTCGCCAAGCCGCGGGCCCTGCCCGCGCTGGCGCCCGCCCTGGCCGAAGTTTCCGCCGCCCAAACAGCGGGAAAGACGCAAGGCCAAAAAGTCGCCGCGCGCCTTTCCGCCGTGGCGGAAAAATACCGCGGCGATCCGCAAAGCCTGCGCGCCTTAAGGGTTCTGACCGCGCCGCTGCGCAGGACCCTTTCGCGCCGCGCCGCGCGCCGGGGAGTTCCCGACGGCCTCAAGCCCCTGTGGAACGCCGTTTTCGACGGGACGGCTCCCCAGCCCCCGCCCTCCGCGGCGACGATTTCGCCCGCGCGCGCCCCGCCCGCCGCCCTCTCTCTTCGCCGCGCCGCGCGGCGCGGCGCCGGAACGCGCAATTTCGGACATCGGCCGGGCCTGGGCGGCGTCAGGCCCATCGAGCGGATTTCCGGCGTCAGGCCCGGACGGCTCTCCCGCGTCTTGGAGAAAACCTCCGCCATCCGCTCTCCCAAGCCGCTCGTGCTCAGCCCCCGCGCGTTGCGGCGGCTCCAGCCGGGGCGCGCGGCCGCCTCCGGCACCGTCTCGCGGAAAAAGACCCGGCAAGCGGCGGACAAGAACCTGGCCGAGGCGGCCCTACTCGTCAACCGTCGGGTCGCCCAGGGCCGGGATCTCGACGCCGCCATGCTCCTGCAGCTCAACCGCGTCGTGCGGCAGGGCATCTTTTCCTATAAAAACGCCGCCCGGCCCGGAAAGTTCCGGACCTTGGGCCGGCAAAGAGTCGGCCACTGGGGGGCGCGCGCGTGGTTCGAGTACGCGAAGCCTCGGCAAGTTTTGAGCTACCTGGCGGATTTCCTGGTGTGGTACGAGGCCAACGAGGGCCGCCTGAATCCCGTCGTGCTCGCGGCCGAGAGCTACCAGCAGCTCATCCGCATCCATCCCTTCGGCGACGGAAACGGGCGCGCCGCGCGGATGGCGATGGATTTCATCCTTCAGCGCAACGGCTATCCGCCGGCCGTTTTTCCCGGCCGGGCGCGGGCCGAAGCGGTCCACCGGCCCACCCGCGAGGTCGTCAGGAACGTCGCCCTCGGCGTGCTCGCGGCCGCGAAAAAAATAAAGCCCTAGGCGGTCAAGGCCGCGGAACGCGGCGGACCAAAAGCGCGGCCGCGCCGGCAAAGACAAGCGCCAGCGTTTCCATAACGAGGAAGAGCCGGGCGACATGGGGCAGGCTCGCCGGATCGAGCATCCAGGGCGCCAGGAACACGAAGAGAGAGCCGGTGTAGTAGTCGGCCGGCACGCCCAGAAACTTTTTCCTGAACCACCAGATGGGCTCGCGCAAGAAGCGCTTGGTCCCCCACGCCGGGTTCCAGACGAACCACTGGAAGTCCCAGTTGAAGGCCACCAGGAAGTAGCAGACAAGAATTTTCGCCTCGGCCGCGCGCGAGAAGCCCACGAACAAGAGCGGCAGGTGGAAAATCAAAATAAGGAACGGAAACAGGCAGGCGTGGTAGCCCGTGACGGGCTTGCCGTTGGTGAGCTTCAAGAGCCAGGGCTTGGAGTAACGCCAGGTGGGCAGCTTCTCCGCCCAGCCGTGGGCGCCCTCGATCTGGATTTCCACCTGGGCCAGGAGCCAGGCCAGCGCGAACAAGTAGACGCCCTGCGCGAGCGCGCCGTTGAGCGCGGGCGTCCCGGCGGGATTCATGGCCGCTATTCTATTTTATTTTCGCCGCGGCGCGCGGCTCAGAGCGCGCCCACGGCCGCGCCGCCCACGATGAGCGTGCCCGCGGCCGCGGCCGCGAGCGTGAGGCGGCCCAGTCCGCACGCGGCCAACAGCAGCGTCGAGAACAGCGGCGTAAGATAGGCCAGCGTGCCGATGGCGCGCGGGTCGCCGTCTTTAAGCGCGCGATCCCAAAGGTAGAAGGCGGCGCCCATGGGCCCCAAGCCCGCCGCCACAATCCACGGCACGTCGGCGGCGGCGATGCCGCCCGCGGGCTCGAAGAGCGCGTGGCAGGCCAAGGAGAGCGCGCCCGCGGCAAGGCAGAAGACGGCCACGGCGGAGGTCGGCACGCCGCCCAGGCGCTTGGTCATGAGCGAGTAGGTCGCCCAAATGACGGCCGCGGCGACCGCGAAGCCGTAGCCCGCCCACGAGATCCCCGCGCCGCCGGCGCCGCGGGCGATGAGCAAGGCCGCGCCGGCAAAGCCCAAGAGAGCGCCCGCGACATGGCGCGCGCTGAGATCTCCGGCGATGAACCAGGGGCTTAGGAGCACGATGAGAAGGGGCCAGAGATAGTTGAGGAGGTTGGCCTCGACCGGAGGCGCCAAGCGCAGCGCCATGAAGAGGCAGAAGTGGTAGGCGAAGAGGCCGTAGACCCCGAGCAAGACGACTTTGGGCGTGAGCCCCCGGCGGGTCACCGTTGCCGCTCCGGCCAGTCCTCCAATCGTGAGCGCCAGGCCGACGAGCAGAAACGGCGGGACGTGGCGCAGCCGGACGGCCAGCGCCGCGAGCGAGCTCCAGAGCGCGAGAGCGGCCAAAGCCATGGCGTTGGCGCGAGTCATCGCTCAATAGTCTAGCAACCGCCGGGCTTGCCGGCACGCGCGATGCTCATTTTTCGGGGAGAAATGAAGAACTGGTGCGCCCGCCAGGAATCGAACCTGGACTTACAGCTTCGGAGGCTGTCGTGATATCCTTTTCACTACGGGCGCGAAGAGGGTGGAACGCTCTTGAGGTCTATTTTACTTAAATGCGAGGCCAAGGGCCGCCCCAGCTTGGGCTCCAAGGCCCGCGCCGCGGCTTGGATTTGGGCGATGTCCGCGGGGACTTGCGCGCCCGAGGCGGCGAACGCGAAGAGCAAATCCTCGGTGGCCACGTTGCCGGTGGCGCCGGGCGCGTAGGGGCATCCGCCCAAGCCGCCCGCCGAGGAATCAAAGCCCGAAATCCCGAACTCCCGCCACGCGGCCAGCGCGTTGGCCACGGCCATGCCGTAGGTGTCGTGGAAGTGCAGGAAAACTTTTTCGGCGGGCACGGTCTTTAGCAGAAGCTCCAAAAGCCCGCGCACTTCGTTGGGCACGGCGCGGCCGATGGTGTCGCCGATGGAGAGTTCCTCCACGCCCAGCTCCAAGAGCTGCCGGGCCACCGCGACGGCCTTTTCCGGCGCGACGGGGCCTTCAAAGGGGCAATGAAACGCGGTCGAGATGTAGCCGCGCACGGGCATCTCCATCTTGAGCGCGCGCTCCAAGACGGGCTTGAAGCGCGCGATGGACTCGGCCACGGACGCGTTGATGTTTTTCCGGTTGAAGGTCTCGGAGGCCGCGGTGAACACCGCGATTTTGTCCGCCTCCGCGTCCAAGGCGCGGTCCAAGCCCTGCTCGTTGGGCACCAAGGCCGAGTAGACCACCCCCGCCTTGCGCACGATGCTCTCGAAGACCTGGACGGAGTCCGCCATCTGCGGCACGGCCTTGGGCGAGACAAAGGCGCCGGCCTCGATTTCCTTCAAGCCCGAGGCGGACAAGGCGTCCACGAGGGCGACCTTGGCGTCCAAGGGCACGACCGTCTTCTCGTTTTGCAGGCCGTCGCGCGGGCCGACCTCGACCAGGCGAATCGCGGGCAGGCTGCTCATCGCGCGGTCCCCCAAGCGCTCACGCGCCGAGAGCCTCGCGCGTGGCCGCGTCGGCGGTTTTTTGGTTGAACCAGTTGGGGTAGATGGCCGCGGGCGCGGTCAGGGCGTCCAGGGCCGAGATCTCGGCGGGCGAGAGCGTCACGTCCGCGGCCTTCAAGTTGTCGTCCAACTGCGCGAGCTTGGAGGCGCCCAGCAAAATCGTGGTGGCCCAGGGCTTGGCCAAAATCCAGGCCAGCGCCGCCGCCGCGACCGACACGCCGTGCTTCTTGGCCGCGGCCGCAAGCAGGTCGATTGCCTGCCAGCCCTTCTCGCGGTCGGTGGGCA